>VOFJ01003296.1_pt1 | contig 168166 bp, 169 predicted proteins | sample 5384081 | NCBI WGS metagenome assembly VOFJ01 (sample SAMN12384729, study PRJNA508395) | human gut metagenome | isolation source: healthy gut I | host: Homo sapiens
TCAGTAATACACTTCGTTCAGTTACGTATTGCTTATGATTAGAATTTTTACTTTCTTCACGACTTGGTGACCGAAAGTGGACTCAGGCAGATCTTGCGAGAAAAGACCGGTATACGACCAACTACGATTAACGAGTTGTACCATGAGATGGTAGATAGGGTAAATTTGGACCACCTGGACCTTATCTGCGAGGCATTGGACTGTTCTCTCGATGAGTTAATTGTAAGGGTGCCGAATAAAACTCAGAACCACCCACACCATTAACGGTTCACAAAAAGTCAAAATTGACAGTAGGGAGCTGCAACTCCTCACTTGTCTAAAAAGGGGACGTTTTTACAGAACGTCTCTTTTTACACTCCTGCAATTCAAAGCAGTGACCGTTCTAAGTAGAGTATATCCAGATCGTTTGAAATATATCCCCTCTCGGATGGATTCTACATACCGCTGATTCGGTCTGCCTGGCTTCCGTTTCAAATCCATGATATAGACCATTGCTTTCTTCTTTCCAGATGGAAGATCTACCATAACATTCTGCTTGAAATAAAATCTGGGATATCCCTCATAAATGTCAAGACTCTTCTCATCGTTCTCCATTATACTCCACACCACAACCGGAACCGCAGAGCCTTTTCTTCTCTTATCGTTGCGTATGATCGGTCATACTGAATGTGTTTCAGTTGCTCGTCGTTCTTATAGATAGGAACGATTACTACTGAATCCGGGCCAAATGTGGAGGTAGCCGCAGACCCAGATTGCTCATCGGGTGAGGTCATAATCAGAGCACCCATCAAACGGGTAGAAACACCCCCATGAAGTTGCCATACATATTCCATCTTATTTTCCTTATTTACAAACTGAACATCAAATGCCGCGAAGTTGTCGAGGAAATGAGATGTACCGCTTTACAATGCTTTTTCCATCCTGCATCATAGCTACGATGGAGCAATGGCCGCCGAGGCGTGGACAAGTTTCGAAGGTGTGAAGAATATTGACGGATTCGAGCAGGAAGCCGCCGCACTTGAACGATGCGACTTCGATGCCACCCGGCTGCAGGACGACTACGAAAAGCGCCTTTCAGACTGGATGGCACTCGCCGAAAAGCAGCAACCGGCCGAAGGTCCTGATGCTCAGTCCGGTCTTATGCCCACAGGCACAAACTGGGAGAATACGGTGCTGCCCGCATCGTTCGACGGCATTGTCTGGGTATCAAAAACGATTGAGATTCCTGAAGCTGCAGCCGGAAAACCAATGACCCTGCATCTCGGAGCCATTGACGACGAGGACATAACCTACTTCAACGGAAGCGAGATTGCACGCGGTTCAGGCTACGACACCCCGAGAATCTACTCTGTACCGGCAGAAATGGTCAAGGCCGGCAACGCTGAAATAAAGATCCGCATATCCGATTTCGGCGGAGGCGGCGGCTTCAACGGCGGCGACAAAATGACGGCCGAAGCCGGCGGAGTATCCATCCCCCTCGACGGGGACTGGAATTACAACGTGGCGGTAGATTTTGCAAAACTGCCGGCAAAACCTGTCTCGGTCACCGGATCAAGTTATCCCACCGTACTCTACAACGCAATGATACATCCGCTGTCGGTAATGCCGGTGAAAGGCGTTATCTGGTACCAGGGATGTGCCAACGTGGGACGCGACCGCCAGTATGAGCCCCTTTTCCAGACCCTGATCACCGACTGGCGCAAACTCTGGAAAAATCAGGAGATGCCGTTCTATTTCGTGCAGCTCGCAGGTTATCTCAAACCCTCGTACTGCCAGCCCGATTCGGAATGGGCAGCCCTGCGCAACGCACAGGCCAAGGCCCTGAAGCTCCCGCACACCGGAATGGCAACAGCCATCGACCTCGGCAACCCCGCCGACATACATCCGCGCAACAAGCAGGATGTGGCCCACCGGCTGGCCCTGCTTGCCATGGCACAGGACTACGGACAGGACGTGACATGCCGTGCACCGGCACTTTCCAAGGCTGAAAGCAATGGCGACAGGATAATCCTCACGTTCGACGGCGAATTGAAACCCACAAGCGTGGCCGTCACCGGATTCATCATTTCGGATGGCAAAGGCAACTTCGCTCCGGCTTGCGGACGCCTCACCGGCGAGCGCACCATCGAGCTGTCCTCACCTAAAGTTCCTCGCCCCACAGTTGTCCGCTACAATTGGGCCGACTATCCCGGCGGTAACCTTTACGGCACCACAGGTCTGCCCGTAGCCCCCTTCGCAACCGATAAATAAACCAATCATAATAACACCTTATAATTTAAACGATGAAATCGACCCTTATAAGTGGTGCCATGATGGCGTTCTGCCTCTCCGCTTTCGCCAGCACCACCATCATTCCCGTAGAGACCGATGCCACAGCACTGGTTTACTCTGTGGCAGATAACGGCCGCGTATATCAGAACTATTTCGGCAAACGCCTCGACAACGCCGCTGAATACGCAAACCTCCCTGCCGGTAAAGAGGCTTACCTCACCCACGGCATGGAAGATTATTATGAGCCGGCTCTGCATATCAACCGTACTGCAACCCCCAACTCATCCACCCTTCTCAAATATAAGAAGCATGAAGTGGTGAAGCACGACGGCTACACCGAAACCATCATCACAATGGCCGACCCCGAGTTTGCTGACGAGGTGAAACTCCACATTGCAGCCTTCGGACCTGAAAACGTGTTCAAATCCTGGACCGAAATCACCAACAACGAAAAGCAGCCCATCGAGCTGGAGAAATATGCATCCTCGATGCTGCATTTCAACGCCCCGCAGTATTTCCTGACACAGTACACCGGCAAATGGGCCAAAGAGGCCAACCAGCTTAACCAGGAACTGCATTTCGGAAAAAAAGTAATCGACACAAAACTGGGCGCCCGCGCCGACATGTTCGCATCGCCCTTCTTCCAGCTTTCGCTGGGCGAACCCGCAACGGAGACTTCCGGCGACGTTCTTGCCGGCACACTGGCATGGACAGGCAATTTCCGCTTCGTGTTTGAAGTGGACGATCTCGGCGACCTGCGCGTGATCAGCGGAATCAACCCCTACTTCTCGGCATATCCCCTTTCCAAAGGGCAGACCTTCACAACCCCTGAGTTCATCTTCACCCTCAGCGACGAAGGCACAGGCCAGGCAAGCCGCAACCTTCACGACTGGGCGCGCAACCATCAGGTGAAAGACGGCAACGGCAACCGCATGACTCTGCTCAACAACTGGGAAGCAACCTACTTCGACTTCAACGAGGACAAACTCGTTTCGCTCATCGGCGAAGCCAAAGAACTCGGCGTTGATATGTTCCTGCTCGACGACGGATGGTTTGCCAACAAATATCCCCGTCACAGCGACACTCAGGGTCTTGGCGACTGGGACGAGACCGCCGACAAACTCCCCAACGGCATCGGCCGCCTCACCGAGGAAGCAAAGAAACAGGGTGTGAAATTCGGTCTCTGGATCGAACCCGAGATGGTCAATCCCAAATCGGAACTCTACGAGCAGCACAAGGACTGGGTCATCACCCTCCCCAACCGCGAGGAATACTACTTCCGCAACCAGCTGGTACTCGACCTCTCGAATCCCAAAGTACAGGACTTTGTGTTCGACGTGGTGGACAACCTGAAAACCAAGTATCCCGACATCGCCTACTTCAAATGGGACTGCAACAGCCCCATCACCAACATCTACTCAAACCACGAAGGCAAAGAGCAGCAGAAACTCTACGTAGACTATGTGAAGGGTCTCTACAACGTTCTTGACAGACTTAAGGCCAAATATCCCGACCTCCCCATGATGCTCTGCTCGGGCGGCGGCGGACGTACGGACTACGAAGGGCTGAAATACTTCACCGAAATGTGGCCCAGCGACAACACCGACCCCATCGAACGCCTGTTCATCCAGTACGGATATTCACAGGCATTCCCCGCCAAGGTGCAGTGCGCGCATGTCACCACCTGGAACAAGAAGGCCCCCATCAAATTCCGCACCAACGTGGCCATGATGGGCAAACTCGGATTCGACCTCAACCTGCACGACCTCAAGTCCGACGAACTTGCCTACTGCAAACAGTCGATCAAGGAATACAACCGTCTGAAACCGGTGATTCTCGAAGGTGACCAGTACCGCCTCGTATCACCCTACGAAGGCAACCACGCAGCCACCATGTTCGTTGACAAAGCCGACAGGAATGCAGTGGTGTTCGCATTCGACGTTCATCCCCGCTACAACGAAAAACTCAACAACGTGAAACTGCAGGGTCTCGACCCCAAAGCAACCTACAAGGTCAGCGAGATCAACCGTGCCGACTGCTCGGCCGACAACAATGCCAAGACCTATTCGGGCCAGTATCTCATGACCGTCGGACTGCCGCTGTTCACCGCCCGCGATCTCAGCAGCCGCGTTTACGAACTCAACGCGCTTTAAACCGCAAAGGAATACACGAGGATTAGGCAGAATGCATAATCTTCTTGGATAATAGATAATTGAGAACTCATAATGGTAAAGATTTAAGGTAAGTAGTATAGGTAAATTCAAAGGTAAAAGTAAACGTATTGTTTAGGTTTCCTTACAGCGATGTGCCCCGCCGGCACATCGCTTTTCTTATTGGATTCCATAAGATGGACCGATTTCCTTATCGGATTCTATTCAATGGTCACCTCAATTTCCTGCACTGTCTCCTTATAGATGGTATCGGATGGCGCCTCGGCGCATAGTGTCACCTTGGCGCGGCGGCGCGGATTTCGCCATGTGGGATGCTCCCTGTCCACACGGAAAGTTGAATCGTTGACGGCTTCGGCAGGACCGCTCACATAGCGGACCTTTATCGGAGTCTGCATCCCCGCAGTCTTGGATGTGCGTGTGCTGTCGGTGAATACGGCATGCAGTGTGAACGTGTCCGAGGCATCGGGCTTGATTCTGACATTGATTTTGCAATGGCCGGCCGGATTATAGGCAAACAGGTTGCCTGCGTCATCGGCAAAGCCTATCCAACGCGGCTGTTTTCCTGCCGTCTCGGCATACCGCGCCTCAGCAGCCTCTGCCATCTCCCGGTTGAAGAACCAGAAAGCCTCGTGGCGGCAACCCGAATAATCCTTCCAGGGTGCGGGAGCGGTGCGGTCTGTGCATCCGGGGTGCCATGCCTGCGCAAGCCAGCCGTCGGCGGGATCCACTGGCATGAGGCCGTTTGAAGTGAGGCGAGTGGCAAGCGCTTCTTCTATAAACTCGGCCATATATGCCGCCGTACGGCCGGAAAGGTCGAAATGTCCGCGCCCGGCATCACCGAGAAACGAGATACAGCTCCCGGGATACATCATCCGGAACGCAAGAGCCGGACGCAACCGGGCATCCCACCATTCATATTCGCCCATAACCATCAGCCCCGGGATGCCGTCGATGTTGCGGGTGCGCCCCCACTCTATGTTCGCGCGGCCATAGCCACACAGATTGGTGCGCGGAGCATCGCCATGATACGAAATCACGCACAGCGTCCGCTCCGGATTCCATGCGGCAAAATTCCATGGCATCGTTGCCTGCGCCGAATGGCCGAACGGGATAAGCGGTGCGTCAGCAATTTCCGGATGGCCGCTTTCAGTTGCAAGTGCCGACAGCATGCGGTTAAAATTCTCCTGCACTCCGGTGCTTACGTCCCATTCCTGTCCGCAGCCCGGAACAATCCACACAAGAGCCACACCGGCACGCGCCATGCGCTCGCGAAACGTATCCATCTTAAACAGCGTCTCCTCATTCATGTTCTGAAAGGCGAACATCACGGCTGCCACGCTGTCCGTTTCCGGCAGCTGCATGAAAGCCTCTACCCCGGCACCGGTCTCGTTTGACACCCATTCCGACATGGTCACACTGCACGTCCACCATCGGCGAGCCTCAAGCGTCTGCGCCAAAACCGGAAGCACAAGCAACAAAATCAGCAAAATTCTTTTCATAACCCTATTAAAAAAATCATTTCAGACGTAGGGTCGCGACCTGTCGCGACTGCAACTTTTAGAACTCCAATTGGTAATTACGGGGCCAATGGACCGTGCTGCAGTCGCGACAGGTCGCGACCCTACAATTATTTCCCTTATTTGACAGAGCAGACAACTCATCATTTTTTGAAATCCCAGTACACCCCATAGCGGCAGCGGTGCAGATCGTAAAGCGGAGCGAATGTCAGGCCGTTTGAGCTGACAAACGTCAGGCCGCCGGATGTGCGTTTCATGTTCCGTGCCACCTCATCGATTCCGAAAGGCAATGAGGTCGGCGTACCGGCGGGGACATGATACTCGTAGGTATAGTAGTCGTTTCGCACAGTTGGGTCAGAGAAAGGGGCGGGTGCAGTCATCCCTTCGGTACCGAGGTTGGCAGCCAGTACAATTGGGCCGTACATTATTGCGCCTTTGTCGGGGTTATCGGGTGTGACGGACACATGCAGCGACATTGGATAGGTCACCTCAACAACATCGCCCGCTTTCCATCTGCGGTTCAAGGTGATATAGGAGGACGGACCGCCATGCACCGCCTGCTTTTTGCCGTTGATTTTCACTTCCGGACGCCCACTCCATGCAGGATAGCGGAGCGAAAGCCCCATTGCCTGCAACGGAGCTTCCTCTATGGTGAAGCGGGTGGTCTCCGATTCAGGGAAACGGGTGTCCTGACGCAATGTCAGCCCTTTCTCTTTCCAGATAAGGCGAGAGGGGATGAACAGGTTGACAAACACGCCGTTGTCATTGTGGAAATAGATTGATTCGGCATACTTCGAGTGGCTTTCAAAACCGCTCCCCACACAGCACCAGAACGAATGCTCGGGAGTGCTGTACACCTTATATGCCCCCGTAAGCATCGGGAGAAAATAGCACACCATGCCGGAAGTGGTGTCCTGCTGGGCGAGGATGTGGTTGAACAGAGCCACCTCGTAGTAGTCGGCCACCTCGGGTGCGGCATCCCAACAGAAAAGGTGCCGGCTGAGTTTCAGCATATTGTACGTGCAGCATGTCTCGCCGGTGTAGCCGTTGATGAATTTTGAGAACTTGGAGGTGTCGAAGAAGTGCTCTTTCTGGCTGCATGAACCTGTGGCAAACGAATGCTTGCCAACCACGCACTCCCAGAAATCGGCCGCCATGCGCCGGCTGTCGCCGCTGCCGGTGAGTTCATAATTACGGGCTTCGCCAATCAGCTTGGGTATAAAAGTATTGGTATGCTTGGTGCCCATATCGTAGTTCCCCTCGCGGAGCGGGTCGAGCACTGCGTTGTGATAGAAATATTCGGCAAGTTCCTTGAAACGCTTGTCACCTGTAACGGAATAAAGATTGAAAAACGCCTCGTTCATTCCGCCGAACTCATTGCGGAGCATCAGGCGACGTGTCTCCTCGGGCTGACCGATGAGTTTTCCGTAAGCCCAGTCGCCCATTTTGGTTGCCACTTCAAGTGCTTGAGTATTGCCGGAATAAAGATACTGGTCAATCAGTCCGGACATTATTTTGTGCAGCGTGTACCACGGCGCCCATACGCCTTTCCCCTTGAGGTTTCTATTGATAAGTTCCTCCGGGAAAGCGCTGAGATATCCCGACGGGCCAAGTGCCTCCTGCACCTCGGCCAGACCGGCCACGATGGAGTCGCCTTTGAGTTTGAATACATCGGCACCTGTGGCGGCATACATCAGTCCGTAGGCCGACATAAGGTGGCCGGTGGTATGGCCGCGCAGATCGCAATCAAGCGATTCCCAACCACCAAACTTCTTTACACTCTCATATCCACCTTCCAGTCCGGCAAATACGCCGGCATTATTGCGGAAGCTATGGAGCAACCGGTTCACAGAAATATTAGCCATCCAGGCTGAGTCGCGTTCGAGATTCTGGCGCACACGGCCGGGAAGCAGCGTCACTTCGCGGAGATCGAAGCTCTGCGCCTTGCCTGCTACCCGGTTTTCAACTTTGAGTTTTCCCGCGTGCTGCCCGGGAACCACGGACTGCGCCCATGCGCCGGTAACACTAAGAGCGGCCGCAGAGCATGCCGCCAGAATCTTTTGGTATATTGATGTCTTCATGATCAGGGAATTTAGAATAATAAATTCTTATAAGCTCTTATAATTCTGATAATTTCTTATAAGAGCTTATCAGAATTATAAGAGTTTATCCGAACTTATGGTTACACATCAATATACGTGCATAGAGCGCATGGCGCTCAACGCCACGCACTCTATGCAGGCATGCCCACGGCCTCGGCTGCAGACATTGTCAGGGCAGCATCACCACCCCGGATTCTGTGTAAGGTTGAGATTGCGCTCCATCTCCACAAGCGGGATGGGCCAAAGCTGATGGCGCTCCTGATAGGTACGTGTGTACATGAGGTCGCCGAAAATGTCGGTGGCATTTTTCACGGACTGTTCCAGCAGTCCCCAACGCTTCAGATCCCAATAGCGCTGTCCCTCACCGGCCAGTTCGAACGCACGTTCACGGCGGATGCGCTCGGCCATATCCTCCTTTCCGTTCACGGCGAGCCATGCCGCACCGCTGTCAAGGCTGGGCATCCCCACGCGCTCCCGCACCTTGTTCAGCTCAATCACGGCCTTGTCTGTGGCACCCGACTCATTGTAAGCCTCGGCCAGCATGAGCAGCACATCGCCCAGACGTATCAGCGGAAATTCATAGGGTGTGCGTGTGTATTCACCCCAATATCCGTCAAGGTTGCCCGTAGGTATCCATTTGCGCCAGAAGTACGAATTCCACCCTTCGGAATTGCGTATGAAGGCCATGGCCTCCATCGGCGCGCCCCCTTTTGTGGGGTCGGCAAGCACGAACTGCTTGTCCATGGGCGAAGAGCCTGCGTCGGTGCCGAGATAATGGGAATAAGGTGTGATGACATTGAGGCACAGACGAGGATCGCGCAGACGGTAGGCGTCCATCACTTTTGTCGTGTCGCTGTCGAGTGTGCTCGTCACTTCCGTGCTCCCCTGGTCAATGGCCACGCACATGAGGCGGCGGCGCATCTGCGAATCGCCGGCATTGAAACCGGGAAACACGTCATCCCAGTTGAACGGCGAGCCGTCGGGGTTCTCGTACATGTCGACAAGTGTAGTTGACGGGACTATCCGGTTGCCTGCTATCAGACGCATGGTGGATTTGTTGCCGAAGTACGACACGATGTCGAGGGCATATCCGGCCGTATTCCCGTCGATTGACTGAATGGAAAATATCATCTCATCGCTATGGCGCCCGTTATACAGGCGGAAAAGGTCGTTGTAGTCCGGATGGAGCGAGTATCCGTAAGTGTAGGTCTTGTTGTACACAATCTCTTCGAAATCAGCCACGGCCTCATCCCACTGCCGGTTGAACAGGTAGACTTTCCCACGCAGTGCGTAGGCGGCTCCTTTGGTGGCGCGTCCCAGATCGGCGGCGTCCCAGCTCACGGGAAGCTTGCGGATGGCGTCGGTCAGATCGTCAAGGATATGCCCGCGGAGTTCATCGGCCGTGCAGCGCGGGGCATCAAGGTGCGCGAACTCCTCGTTTATGTCGCAGGTCTCGTCGTAGTAAGGCACGCCGCCCCAGCAGTTGAGCATGCGGAAATAGGCCATGGCGCGCAGGAAACGGGCTTCGCCGGTCACGCGGTCGACGGTTTCCTGACTGATCGGCATGCCTGCCACATTGCGGATCACGGTGTTGGCGCGGTGCACCAGCTCGTAAAGGTACTGCCAATGATTCTGCACTCCGGAGCTGTTGGAGGAAAATGCATCGCCGCGCGACACATCGGACCACGGCGAAGTGCCGTCGGCCAGGTCGCTGCACATATCGAACGTGAACTCCATGCCGAAGCACCACGGTTCCTTCATGGCGGCATACATCCCCACCGCCGCCTGGCGGGCATGGTCCTCGGTCTGCCAGAATGTCTGGCCCGACATCTGGTCGCCGGGGGTGTAATCAAGGCTCTCGCATCCACCGCAAACCGCGGCGATGGCGGCATATAACGCTATATATCTTAATCTCATGATTCAACTGGCTTGTGGTACATTCAGAACGATACATTGACACCCACGGAATACTGCCGCACGGCGGGATAACCCACATTGGCGGCCACCTCGGGGTCAAGACCTGGGAAACTGGTGATGGTGAAAAGATTATCGATGCTCGTGTAGACTTTCAGATTCTCCACGAAGAATTTCTTGGTGATTTTCCGCGGCACGGTGTAACCGAGCTGCATGTTCTTGCACCGGAAATATGCCGCATTATGCACGAAGGCGTCGCTTGCTATGTTGTTCTTGCCGTTGGCGCTGTTACGGAGAACGGGATAGATGGATTCGTAAGGATTGTCGGGCGTCCAGGCGTTGTCGGTGATATCCTTTATAAGCGACTGGCCCATGACGGTGACAAAGCGGAATGCCTGATTGTTGTAGTACACCTGATGGTTGCCTACCCCCCTGAAACAGCATGCTGAAATCAAAATTGTTCCAGCTCAGGCCAAGGCTGGCGCCGTAGGTGAGGCGCGGCACGGTGCCGTGCCCAATCTCCACGCGGTCGTTCGTGTCGAGCTTGCCGTCGCCGTTGGCATCGCGGTAAAGGAAATCGCCCAGTTCCGGACGCTGGTATGTGGCGAAATAATCGGGGTTCCTGTCCACAAGCGACTGTACATAATCCAGATCGGCCTGATCGCGCACGATGCGGTCAACCGTAATCACATAAAGCTGATTGGCAGGGCGCCCCTCCTGAGTCTTGTAAACTCCGTTGATTGAGGACACATCGCCCTGGAACCTTGTCACCTTGTTGGTGACGAACGCCATGTTGAAGCCCACGTTGTACGACACCTTTCCGATGCGGTCGTTCCAGCGTATGTCGAACTCGAAGCCGCGGTTGTTCACCTCGCCCGCATTCTGGTTGGGCACAGTGCTCGTGCCATGTTCCAACGGCGCGGGGAGCGATATCAGAATCCCCTTGGTATCCTTGTTGTATATGTCCACAGAGCCGCTGAGGCGGTTGTTGAACATGGCGTAGTCAACGCCGACATTGGTCATGTATGTTTTCTCCCATGTCAGTTCGGGGTTGGCAAGCACACTCTGTGCCAGACCGCCCGCAATGCTTCCGTTGAGCACATAATTGGCCGTGGCGAAGAGTGACTGGTACATGTAGTAGCTTGTGGTGGCGTTGTTGCCCAGCGAGCCATAGGACACGCGCAGTTTCAGCTGATTGAGCCATGAGGCCGAATTCCTGAGAAAATTCTCCTCGGAGATGCGCCAGCCGGCCGACACCGAAGGGAAATAGCCCCACCGCTTGCCGGGCGCGAACTTCGAAGAGCCGTCGGCCCTCAGATTGGCCTCGAACAGATACTTGTCAGCCCATGAAAGATTCAGGCGCCCGAAATAGGAGCGCATTGCCCATTCGTCGTAATTGCCGGTTATGCTTCCGTTGGTCATGCCGGCGTCGATGGCGCCGAGCGAAGGGTCGACCAGATCATACTTTATGTAGTAGTCATGGTCATATTTGTTGTACTCCTGACTCATGCCTGCAAACACCGATGCCGACAGCCGCCCTGCGTTGAAGTCATAACGCGCCGTCAGTTCGGACGAGCGGAATGTGTTTTTGTAATTATACCTGCGGATGTAGGTGCGCACCACGCCCGCACGGATAAGCACGGGGCCCTCGGGGGTGAAACGGAAGAGGTCGCGGTCGGTGAGATGGTGCTCTATGTTGCGCTCCCAGAAGTTATAGGAGAATGCCCCCTGTATGGTCAGCCCCTTCACCGGCATCACACGTGCATAGAGTTTGGTAACGGAGCGCTTGGTCTTGGTGGGATATTCGGTTTTGTAGAACCACTGGCGGCGATAGGGATTGAAGTTGCTCACGTTCTCCTCCTCCGGATTCTGAATACCGCCGTACAGCCCGGTGGCGGGGTCGTAGAGGGTCATGCCGGGAACGGTGTTGAATGCGCCCGAACCGAAAATAACATCGCCTCCGGCAGCTGCATTCTCCGACGAGGGGTTATTCTTGTCGATATATCCGAAAAGGTTCACGCCCACGCCAAGCCACGGTTTGATATTGACATCCACGTTGGTGCGCAGCTGATAACGCTTGTAATCGGTGTAGTAGATCATGCCGGGATTATTCACATAGCCCACCGAAAGATTATACTGCACGGTTTTCGAGCCGCCGGTCACCGAGAGGTTATGGTTCTGCACCACCGACGGGTTGCGGTAGATATGGTCCTGCCAGTCGGTGTTGGGGTATATGGTGGGATTGCGGCCCGCGTCATTTCGCCACTCATCTATTTTTCCCTGCGAGAAGCGCGGCGCCTGCCCGTTGACAATAAGTCCGGCATTCTGAATCTCCATGAAATCGGCATAATCGGTGACAAGATTCAGGCGCTTGGCTACCGTTTCAAACGACACATTGCCGCTGTAGGTGACTCTTGGAGCACGCTCGGCGCCGTGACGTGTGGTTACAAGTATCACACCGTTGGCTGCACGCGAACCATAGATGGCGGCCGATGCGGCGTCCTTCAGCACGGAGATGTTCTCTATGTCCTGTGGATTTATGTCGCTCAAGGCTATGCCTGTCATCCCGTCCACCACAACCAACGGCGCGGAATTGTTGAGCGTGCCCTGACCGCGCACCAGAATGCTCTGCGATTCATAGCCGGGTGTGTTTCCTCCGGAGTTAGTCACTGTCAGACCGGCAGCCAGACCGGCAAGCGCGTTGGTTGCATTGGTGAGGGGACGGTCGGCAAGCGCATCGACACTCACGGACGACACCGCACCTGTCAGGTCTACCTTTTCTGTGTGGCGTAGCCCACCACAACCACCTCGTCGAGCATGGTCCGGTTGACGCGCATCCGCACCACATAGCTGTCTGTGCCGGGGAGCACCTTCACCTCCTGAGGTGTATAACCCACATAAGAAACCAGCAGGGTGCATGCGTCTGGAACATCTGTCATCGTGAAATCTCCGTCGGGGCCTGTGGCTACAATCTTACGGGTATCCTCCTTCATCTGCACCGTGGCGCCCGCAATCGGTTCACCCTTGCGGTCAGTCACAATGCCGGTAATCTGTCGGTGATCAACCTCTTCCACAGGTTCCGAAATTGTCTGCGGCATTGCCGGAGCCATAGGCACGGCACCTGCCGCAAACAATATCAAAAGAGCAATTGGATAATGTGTCATTCAGAATTCATTCTTTTCAGACAAATTTACTTTTGCCGCATCCAATTGTAAAGAATCTGTAAATAAACATCGCAAATGTGATAATAAACAGAAAGGAGCCGCCCACCGCAGAGGGACAGCTCCTTATGAGTTCTGATTAACGCGAGGCGTCAATCGGTCTGAATGACAAGATAGTTGGATACGCTCCAGAATTTGGCCGGATCAAGGATGTAGAGCTTTTTCTGGCCGCCGGCATCGCGGATCTCATAAGATGCATCCGGATGGTTTGAGTAAATCTTCACCTTTTCCGTGCCTAACGGAATGGACGTGAGGGTGCGCTTGTCGCCGAGAACAAACATCCCCTTGTCGAACTCCCCTTTCAGCAGTCGCGTTTTCCGAAGGAATCCCGGCTCGATGATGCGGTGACGCTTCAGCTCCTCCTTCGGAGCTAATACGTAATAGCATGCATTCAGCTCATTTTCAAGCTTCAATGAGGACTCATGCACCGAATCCTTTTCTATCTCGGCCGCCGCCATGGCAAAATTCAATGAATCGACCGTGCTGTTGAGTGCGCCTATACGCATGTTGGCGGCCACCAGCTGCTCATGCAGCACCGCCACTTCGGCTGCCTGCGCGTCAAGCATCGACCGGAGGGCGTCGAGCGTGGCCTGAAGTTCTTCATTGAACGTGGAGGATTGCTGCAGCTTCGCCTCAAGCTCATCAAGCCGCTCGCGGCGCTGACGCAGTGTATACTGTATGCCGGAGATATCCGACATAATCTGCGTGCGGCTGTCGGGGGTCTCGCCCGATTGCGCAGGAGCCAGCGACACCACGTTCTCCAGATGCTTGATGCGGTCCATAGTCGACGAAATCTCCTTGACCATGGCCAACAGTTCGTCGCGCTCACCCAATGCGGTGGCAAGTTCCTGACGCGATGCCTCCATTAGCGACGCAGGTTCCTGCGGTTGCCGGTTTCCTCCGCATGCCACAAGCAGACTCGCAACCAGCAAACTCGAAAGTAACAACTGACATTTATTCATTTTCCCGCTTTTTAGTTGTTTTCCACTACAAAGATAAGCGTATTTTTTGATTTGGCTATCCAAAACACCTCCGGTTTATGTTGACCGGTCTGATATTATGCATTAATTTTGTGGCATGAAATCACTGGAAAACAAGACCGCTTTAATTTTCGACCTGTTCTTCTGCATCGTGCTCATGCCCCTGCTGCTGATTCTCGGCCCGGCACGCCACTGGATGGAAAACTGGCCTTTGTTTTTCTGTCTGGTATGCTTGTATCTCTTCGGATGCTATTTCATCACCAGATATCTCAAACTGCCCAAGCTGATTCTCTCCCGGCAGTATTATAAAATCGCAGGCATAGCTGCGGTGCTTGTCGGCTGCACCTACCTGCTCAGCTGGTATCCGCTGCCCGAGATGGATTTCCTCACGCCCGTAATGAGCCGCTATCAGACCACAATAAGGAACTACAACGTGGCCATAAGCCTGTGGCTGATGTTCTCTGTGGTAATCTGCTATGCTCTGACAACGGCGTTTGTGACAGAACTGTACGAGCAGCTGCTGGCAAAAAGACAGATAGAGAACCAGCGCGACAAGGCCGAACTGGCCGTGTTCAAGGCGCAGATCAGCCCGCATTTCCTGTTCAACACACTCAATTCGCTCTACAGCCTGGTGATAGCCAATTCACCGAAAACAGAGGACGCGTTCATAAAATTCACCGAACTGCTCAAATACACCTACACCACTATAAGCAACGAAAGCGTGCCGCTGCGGGAGGAGATTGTCTATATCCGGAATTATATCGACCTTCAGGCCATACGTCTCAACAGCTGCACACGCGTGGTGTGGGAATGTGACGTTGACAACGACAACACAATGATTCCGCCGATGATATTGCTGACATTTGTTGAAAACGCCTTCAAATACGGTGCCTCCACCTCCCGTGAGTGCACCATCAACATCATTATAGCACTGCACGGCGGTATCATGCGTTTCGAGACCCGCAACAGCATCATGAAACACGCGCCGGAATTCCACAGCGACATGCCTGTGGGGCTGGCCAACTGCCGGGCACGTCTCAACGGCATTTTCCCAGGCCGCTATTCGCTCGACACCGTTGAACACGACGGCACCTTCACCGTTTCACTGAAAATAAATCTTGAGCCACGATGAGCAACCTTATAAAATGCATAGCCATCGACGACGAGCCGCTCGCACTCGACATCATCGAAAAGTTCTGCCAGCACTATGGGGGCATAGAACTGACCACTTTCGTCGATCCGGTCAAGGGGCTTGAAGCCATCAGGCAGACACATCCGCAGATTGTGTTTCTCGACATCGAGATGGAAAATCTCTCGGGACTGGACATAGCGGCAAGCCTGCCGGAAGGCACATGTTTCATTTTCACCACCGCCTATCTGAAATACACCCTCGACGGATTCAACCTCGATGCCGCCGACTATCTACACAAGCCGTTTGCCTACAGCCGTTTCCAGACCGCGCTTGCCAAAGCCCTGCGCCGCACCGGCCAGCAGCAGATCGTGACGGCACCGCAATGTATCGTGGTAAAACAGGGATACAACAATGTAAGCATTCCGGTTGACGACATCCTGTACATCGAGGCGATGATGGGATATTCCAAGATTTTCCGTGCCACCGGCGGCCACACCACATCGCGTGTGATTCTGAAAAACCTCTTCGCCATGCTGCCGCAGCAGGAGTTTCTCCGCATCCACCGCTCCTACGTGGTGTCGAAATCGAAAATACGCAGTTTCAACAAGCAGGAAGTTGTGCTTTCCAACGGCACCACCCTCAGTCGGCCGTCAGTACGCCGCTGCCCTCCTCTCCAGCCTCAGCCGGTGAGAAGAGGAGAAGAAAGGGTCAAGCCGAAATATCGGTGCATGAAATCAGCATTTCTCCATGATAATGATTTCATCCACTTGTAGGGTCGCGACCTGTCGCGACTGCAGGCGGGATGTTGCAAATGAATGCCTGATGCTCAAATATGTTCCGCAAGGTTGCAGTCGCGACAGGTCGCGACCCTACAAGTGGATGGAGACGACGTCGGTTTACGAGAATCAAATGCACCGAACTTTCGGCTTGAACCAAAAGAAATCAATCGGCGGAAGGATGCAGGGTTGATTCGATGGCCTTGATGAGTGCCTGAGCGTCCTCCGATTCAGGGAAACGGCGTTGCAGCATTTTCCCATCGCCATCGAACAGCGCTATCGAGGGGATGTTGAGCATACCGTTGTGGCCGAACATGGCATATATGTCCTGTTTAAGCCACATCGGCATTATCAGGTGGTTGCCTTTGAGTCCGTAGGCCCTGACAAGCTTACGCACTGCGCTGTCGCGGTTGTCGCCCTCGTCGATAGAGATATAGAGCAGTTCGATGCCATGTTCACGCGCGAAATCACGTATCATGTCGGCATGTTCGAAACTTCTGCGGCACGGCCCGCACCACGTGGCCCACACATCTACCAGCAGCGGTTTCCCCTTGAACTGGTCCAGAATTGAATCAAGTGTGGCACCTTCTGCAACGTCTATGAACCGGATGTCGGGATCTGCCTCTCCAGGCGAGTTTATGGCGAGGTTTTTCGCAACCGCCTCATCCAGCAACGGAGCAACCGCACTGCCGGGATAAAGAGCCGTGAACTCTGTGTAGAGGCTGTCGAGACCAACGGTAAAACGCGAGTCCTTAGTGTCCTTATATATTAGATTTGCAAGCAGATATTCTCGGGCTTTGCCTGTGTAATTATTGCTGTAGTGGCTGAACCTGGCCTTCAGCATAGCCTCCTGACCGGCGGCGCGCAACGCATCGAGATATTCATCGGTTAGATGCTTGCCCCATTCGTTCGACGCAACATCCCCGAACACCATCGACATGGCATTGGCATCGCTGTCGAGCCGCGCCCAACGGACCATTCGCCCGTCGGCCTGCTTCCAGTCCTCACCCCCGGCCGGAGAATTCACGCTCAGTCCGGCACGATAGAGCGCTCCCAGATATATCTCGTTCCATAACGTCAGTGTGTTGAGCGCCATCTCCTGACGCAGCGCCGTACGCACAGGTTCATCTGTGGCGTTGATTATGGTCATAAGACTATCGGCAAACTGGAGCAGCTTGTTTTCAACTGATGCCGGAACCGTGTCCTGCCTCAGCCCAAGCTTATCGCCGGCACCCGTCACATAATCCCAGAAAAGCCGATAAGGTGCTCCCGCTGCCTTGGCCCCCTCACTCTGCCCTTCGCCAAGGCCCGAGACATCAAACTCCTTATCAGCCGCAGGACTGATGCGGAGAGCTGCGTCGCCGGCAGGATAAAGGGAAATACTGCTGTTAGGAGCCTTTGCCCGGCTGTTGTCCACGACCACCAAAAAATGTTCGGGGCTGTCACCGTTCAAGAGAAAGGACACTGTGCTGTCAGCATCGAAACGCACCCGCTGCTCCATCGGGAGCATTACGCCGCCGAACGAACGGCTCACAACCACACCGGCACTTCCGGCATCACGCACAGAAAGGGTAAGGGCAGGCTGTGTCTGCGCAGTGGCGGTAAACGCAGTGAACAGAACGCAAATAGCGAGAGATTTCATTGACATAAGAGATGTTATTGTCATATAAACTGAGATTGTATTTACATTTATATAAAATATCATGGGGCAAACCGAAAATACTGTGCATTTACTTCTTGTAAACAGAAGTCACATCCATCAAATCGTAGGGACATGCCTTTGGCATGTGAGGCCGGTGTACGATAATGCCCAGAAACCAAAACTGTTACACATGCCGAAGGCATGTCCCTACAATTCGATAACAGCTTTGATTCACTGGATATTAGCAGCGAGGGTGTTGCATCCCTCAGGAGACAACTGTTATATCCAAATAAAAAACGGAGCGTCATCAACGACGACCCGTTCTTAAGGGATAATGAAGTATGTTATTTACTTTGCTCTAAATTACTGTCGAGTATGCTGAGTTTTTTCGATAGATTTAGGTGGTATGACTATTTCGGAGAACCGGCGGCGAGCTAATGCTCTATTGCCGATTGCGATGCAAATTTACAATGGCATTATTACGCAGTTGTTACAGCATTGGCACATTTTGAAAACGCAATCATTTTTAACATTTGTTAATCACTCCTGCGCGGTAAGAATCAGGGAACGCGTGGGACGAATTTCACGCATATCCTCGAACATGGGGAGATAATTGCGGTGCGACGGTGCAAGCACCACAAAATTGAGTTGGGTGGTGTTGTCGGAATAATTGTATTGCAGGAAATAAGTGCTCAGATGCACGCCATGCTGTCTGAACACCTCCCTATAGGCGTCCAGATCGGTCACTATTCCGTCCACAACCAGTTTGAGGGCACGGTTCTCCTGCCCCATGTTGCGGCGCTGTTCATAGGATTCAAACAATACGAGCGTGACAAGAATCAATGCAGTGGCTATCACGGAACACCAGTACATACCCACGCCCACAGCCATACCGATGGCGGCGGTCATCCAGATGCCGGCAGCCGTGGTCAGGCCGCGCACCGATCCGCGCATGTGAATCATGGCACCACCGCCGAGGAAACCCACGCCGGTGATCACCTGCGCGGCAATGCGGCCCGGATCGCCATTCTTAAGCCCCAGATATTCCTGAGGCACATAGACCGAAAGCAACATGGCCAGACATGAGCCCATTGAAATCAGGGCGAAAGTGCGCACCCCTGCAATCTGGCCCTTGCGTTTGCGCTCGGCTCCTACAAACACTCCGAGAATCATCGAAAGCACCAACCGGAACACCGAGTTGGCCAGATTCACCTCGGTGGAGTTGAGCACGTCAACAATATATTTAAAAGCATTTTCCATATCAACAATCAGTTTTGCCCCATGCATATATACATGCATATATAGCAGCATGATTCACAAAGATAGCCTATCGGCATGTAAATTCCAACTCACAGACAAGATTAAATGGTCGGGGAGCCAGACAAGGGATTCTCATAAAAGCATTGAGGCGATGCCCCGGATAATCCGACGCATCGCCTCGTTGCATTTAAATGTGATGAATAAACTCTTATGAGAAGGTACACGCCCTGCGGGGCGTCCCGTAGTGCATCAGCGGACAACCATCTTGGTCACCTCTGCACCCTGACGGCGGATTACGAGCTGACCGGCGGCAGGATTGAGGATGCGCTGGCCCTGGAGGTTGAAATATTCAACAGGAGCATCGGCATCACCGTCGCCCATAACACCTTCGATGCCCGAACCTGTGGAGCACAAGCTTGAACTGTCCGGCACCGGTGGGATAAGGAGTCGGATCGTAAATGGTGAAATCATAAACCGATTCTGCAGGCAATGTTATGACGCCATCCTTAAGTTTGCCCCACAGTGCGGCATTCGGATTGGATTCATAGGCGTTGGCACTGATAAGATAGTCACAGCCATAGTCATCGCCACTGTCAAAACCGACGAAGCTATAGGGGATATAGACCTGAGCGGAGTTGGTGGCATCGATTGTGAGATAATAGTCATGGGTCGACTCATGTTTGTTGTTCGACGCATGAGGCCAGGCACCCCTATAGGGATTCACAATGCGGTAGAGCCCCTTGGTGGACTTGTTCTCCTGAACATTCACTTTGTAAGTTGTAGTTCCCCATGGTTTGTTGGCGGAATTGGTGTATACCTGACCGAGAAGATCCTCAGTAAAGGTTGCCTCACCAAGATCCTTCCATTGGTCAGAATCATCGGCATGCTGAATGTACAAGCACATTGTCTGTGCAACTCGGCGGCCTGCGTTGTCATATCCGGCAAGGAGCACTGACACCAGACCTGTCTCTTCATATGAACTGGTCACAGCAACTTCCGTGGCAGCGGCGTCGACAGCTGTGAACTGATTCTGAGCTTCAAGCGTGTCGAAATAGATGTCGGCAAGACCCAGACGGTCGCCTTCATACAGACAATATTTAACAGTTGCGATGTCGGCGCCTTTTTTGAATTTGACTGTGTTGGCGCCCTGATGCATGCATATATCGGTCACATAGGCTTCAAACGCGAAATCCTTTGCACCAGGCAGTTCTATAGTGGTGTTATATGCCTCATACTGGAATCGAGATCCAGCCTGGTCAACGGTCTGGTTGCCCTGACCTACGCATGCGCCTTTAAGGGTGATCACATTTCCGTAGAATGTCGACAGATAGCCCATCTGAGCCACCTCCTCATCGGTCTTGCCATTAGCTTTCATAAGCCCGTACATCGTGTTCAATGAAATCTGCACAGGAAGCAGTCTGTCAAGATATCCAGCCTTGAACTGCACACCGGGCTGATAGTCCATTTTCACCATATCTGGATTGGTACAGTCGATGACGATGTCGTAGGCAGCATCGGTAAACGGGAACGGCTGCTGCTGGGCCGCAAACAGCAGGCTGATGGTGGACTGATGCCAGGGATCAATAAGTTTATAGATTTCTCCACGGCTACTCTTTTTTACAGGCACATCCCATGAAAAGAGATGAGGGGGTATGCCGAATCCAGTCATTACCCATCCGTCATGGAATTTTGCAGTGCCGAAGTCTGTCCAGGTCTCCTCGTCGGCTGCTGTCACAGGGGCATTCTGTGCCACAGCTGCATTCTGATTACGCTGGGCGTCCTGCTTGACGCCGAATTCTGTAAGGTCGACCTGACGGATTGACTTAGGGTTGAATTCCTTCAGGGTCACGCCTGCTGTAAGCGATGAAATGCCGATGGCAAGCATCGAAATCAAAGCGTAGAATTTCCTCATATTGATTGGTTTTTAAAGTTAATTAATTTAGTTTCATCAATGGTGCAAATCTATACATAATTTAATTGTTTTCCAATAACCGCCTCAATATTTTAACACTAATTGTTGTTTACATCGGGAAAGCCATGTTTTTTGCGTAAATTTGTCTCATCGAACCAATACGCCACAAAGCCATGCCTATAATAGAGATTGACTCACCGCACCATCCGGCACTGGATGTCTATGCGCGCCTCACCGAAGCGCAGCTGCGTAACCGCCTCGACCCGGAGAATGCCATTTTCATCGCAGAAAGCCCCAAAGTGATTCACGTGGCTCTCGATGCCGGTTATGAACCGGTGTCGCTGCTGTGCGAGCAGCGGCACATCGAAGGCGACGCAGCAGCGGTGATAGCCCGCTGCCCAGAGGGGATGCCTGTCTATACAGGCTCACGCGAACTGCTTGCCTCACTCACAGGCTATACACTGACGCGCGGGGTGCTCTGCGCCATGCGACGCCGGTCCGAGCCGTCGGTGGCCGAGGTGACATCGCAGGCATCACGTGTGGTGGTCATCGACGGCGTGACCGACACCACCAACATCGGCGCCATATTCCGCTCCGCCGCAGCGCTTGGCATCGACGCCGTGCTCCTCACACGCACAAGCTGCGACCCGCTCAACCGCCGCAGCATCCGCGTCAGCATGGGATCGGTGTTTCTTGTGCCGTGGACTTGGCTGGATGCTCCTGTGGCATCGCTGTCGGCGGCCGGATTCAAGACTGTGGCCATGGCCCTGACCGACAATTCCGTACCCATCGACGACCCCATGCTCAACGCCGAGCCGCGCCTGGCCATCGTCATGGGCACCGAAGGCGACGGTCTGGCTCCGGAAGTGATTGCCTCCACCGACTATGTGGCACGCATCCCCATGAGCCACCGTGTGGACTCTCTCAACGTGGCAGCCGCAGCCGCCGTGGCATTCTGGCAGCTGCGCAGCAGGTAGATATTCTTTTCATGAAATATTCTTTGTACATTTGCATCCGGCAAACAATCCTTATAAAGCATCCCTATCAAAGCACCGCACACACATAGAAAATTTTCGGCCGGACGCATCCTTAAATGGATCCGCGTGGTTGTAAGCATGGCAATGCTGATCATTGTCACCGTGCTCTTCTCATGCATGTGGAGCGGCGTGGCACAGGCATTGCACTGGGCCGGAAGCTTACAGATTGTCACAATGGCTTTTTTGGGGGCTGTGTCGGGGCTGATTGTATGGATAGGCGCAACCATCCTGTTCGGAAGGGTCTACTGCTCGTCGGTGTGCCCCCTGGGAACGCTGCAGGACTGCTTCGCACGTCTCAACCGGCTTACGCCCCGGCGGCGTGCCCGCAGACCTTACCGTTACGTCAACGCCGCCAACCGCTTCCGCTACACATGGCTCACACTTATTGCAGGATGCTGCATAGCCGGCGTGCCTGCCATTATCGTCTGGACCGACCCGTACACCATCTTCGGCCGGATGGCAACCCCGTTGCTCCACCCCGCGGCCGAATGGATATCGGGCATGCCAGTGATTATAACCTCCTGGCTCGCAACAGGCATCGCAGTTGTCCTTCTTGCCGTGACCGGACTTATCTCCGGGCGCCACGGACGCATAATCTGTAACACGGTGTGCCCTGTGGGCAGTTCGCTGAGCCTGCTCAGTTATGCCCCGCTTTTCCATTTCGATATAGACACCGACCGCTGCACCAACTGCCGGGCATGCGAACACGTCTGCAAGGCGCAATGCATCAATCTCACCGACCACGTTGTGGATTCCTCGCGCTGTGTGGTGTGCTTCAACTGCGTGGACGTGTGTGACGACGACGCCATCCGCTACACCTGGCGCCACAAGAAACTGTCAATCCCGCTCATGCAGCCCGTGAAACCCCTCCCCTCCGCAACACTATCATGTAAAACCTTACAGAACCCCATATGCAACAATATCTCGACCTTCTGCAGCACATCCTCAAAAACGGAGTCCAGAAAACCGACCGCACCGGAACCGGAACCCGAAGCGTGTTCGGCTACCAGATGCGATTCAACCTCGCCGACGGATTCCCCCTGCTCACCACCAAAAAGCTCCATCTCAAATCGATAATCCACGAACTGCTGTGGTTCCTGCGCGGCGACACCAATGTGGCCTACCTTCAGGAGAACGGCGTGCGCATATGGAACGAATGGGCCGACCCCGACGGCAGCCTGGGTCACATCTACGGCTATCAGTGGCGTTCGTGGCCGCGCTACGACGGCGGCTTCGTCGACCAGATTTCGCAGGCGGTAAACGACATCAAGAACAACCCCGATTCGCGCCGCATCATTGTGAGCGCATGGAACGTGGCCGACCTCGACAACATGAACCTCCCCCCCTGCCATGCCTTCTTCCAGTTCTATGTGGCTGAGGGTAAACTTTCTCTGCAGCTTTACCAGCGCAGCGCCGACACTTTCCTTGGCGTGCCGTTCAACATCGCATCCTACGCCCTGCTGACTATGATGATGGCGCAGGTGACCGGACTGCAGCCCGGCGAGTTCATCCACACCCTTGGCGATGCCCATATATACAACAACCACATAGACCAGGTTAACCTGCAGCTCACTCGCACCCCGCGTCCGCTGCCCCGCATGGTGATAAATCCCGACGTGAAGAGCATTTTCGACTTCAAATACTCCGACTTCACCCTGCAGGACTACGACCCCTACCCCCACATCAAGGCCGAGGTTTCGGTTTGACCCCGCGCTACATACCAGCAAGTTCCTCCGCTTCTGAAACCATTGTGTAGGGTCGCGACCTGTCGCGACTGCAAATGGGACTCAGAGAGTAAAGCATCCCAACATAGACCGAAGATTCCGCAGTGATGCAGTCGCGACAGGTCGCGACCCTACAAATGAAATACAACTAAACTGTGTCAACTGATACCCCGTCAATTATGATTTCGATAATAGCCGCCATAACTTCCGACCGCGCCGCCATTGGCCGCCGCGGCGACCTCCTGTTCCACATCTCCGAGGACTTGAAGCACTTCAAGGAACTCACCACCGGCCACACCGTGGTGATGGGCCGCAACACCTTCGAGTCGCTCCCCAAAGGCGCCCTCCCCAACCGCCGCAACATCGTTGTCACCCGCAACCCCGACTTCCGTGCCGACGGAGTGGAGACCGCACCTTCGCCCGAAGCCGCCCTGCAGCTGGCCGCCACCACCCCCGAGCGGACAGTATTCATAATAGGCGGAGGCGAGATTTACCGCGCGTTCCTCCCCCATGCCGACGTGCTCGACCTCACCATGATCGATGCCCCTACCCCTGCCGATGCCGACACATTTTTCCCCGACATCGACCCCTCACAGTGGCAGATAACCGAACTGGGCGACCACCTCACCAGCGCCAAAAGCGGCATCCCCTTCCGCTTCCTCCGCTTCTCCCGCACCCAACCCTGACCCCTCCGAATTTGTTTTACATGCCAAAGGAATGCCCACACAGATTTGTACGCAACGGTGCATCATTGGAGGAAGAGCTTAGGAAATACAAAACTTTTTCCTAACTTTGTGTCGCAAACGCTCTGCGTGGAGAGAGCACAACGAAGAGCGGTTGCTTCTCTGCGTGGAGAGATAATGCCCCGGTAGTTCAACGGATAGAATAGAAGTTTCCTAAACTTTTGATAGCAGTTCGATTCTGCTCCGGGGTACAAATGAAGTATGCGTGAAATCCTGACATACTCACAGACAATTTTACCGGAACAAATTGAAAGCGGCTTACTGGATGCGGACCATTGCTGTCGGGGCGTTAGCCTCGATGGTTGCGGCATGCGCCTCGATAGGACGCCCCGAAGGTGGACCGCGCGACGAGACGCCACCCGAATTCGTACGCTCCAACCCCGCCCCCGGCTCGCTGCACCACGACAAACAGCGTGTGGACATGTTCTTCAACGAGAACATCAAGCTTGAGGACATCCAGAACAAGCTCGTGGTGTCGCCCACACAGAAACAGCAGCCCGTGGCGCGTGCCAACGGCCGGCGCCTCACCCTCGACCTCCGCGACTCACTCATACCCAACACCACCTACACCATCGACTTTTCCGACGCCATCCGCGACCTCAACGAGGGAAACATCCTCGACGGTTTCGCCATGGACTTCTCCACCGGCGATGTAATCGACTCGCTCCGCATCTCCGGCATGGTGTTCGAGGCACGCAACCTCGAACCGGCGCAGGGGATGATAGTGGGCGTCTACAGCAACCTCTCCGACACAGCCATAACCACCCTTCCGCTTGAGCGCGTGGCGAAAACCAACCAACTCGGACAATTCACAATCCGCGGACTCAAACCCGGAACCTACCGCATCTTCGCTCTCGACGACCGCAACCACGACTGGCACTGGGACCGCTCGGAGAACGTGGCCTTCTCCACCGTTACCGTCAGCCCCGAGGTGGTGCCTGTGGAAGTGACAGACACTCTGGCTTCATCGACCGGCACGGACTCCATCGTGACACGCACAGCCTATCATTATCTCCCCGACGACCTGCTGCTCACATGGTTCACCGAAAAATACAAGCCACAGTATCTGCGCGACTACGAACGTACCGACCGCCGTCGTGTGACCATGAAATTCGGTTCAGTCAGCGACACGCTCCCCGAAATCACCGTGCTCAACGGCCCTGCCCAGGGACGGCTCCTGTCCGACATTTCAGTGCTGGAAGCACGTCAGGGGCTCGATTCACTTGTATACTGGATACGCGACACGGCGGTTGTGGCTCAGGACTCACTGCTGGTGAGCGCACGCTATCAGAAGACCGACACGCTCGAACAGCTCGTATGGACCACCGACACACTCAAACTCTTTGTTCGCGGAGCCACCCGGCAAGCCGAAAAAGAGGCCGCCAAAAAGTGGGCCGACGAGCAGAAGAAACGCGAGGAACAGAAGGATTTTCCCGACAGCGTGTTTCCGCCACTCCTCCCACCGGTGGAGTATATAGACTTGAAATTCAAGTCGGCCGGAGCACAGGACCTGAACGTGCCTGCCATACTTGAGTCAGCCACCCCTCTGGCATCCATCGATTCCACACTCTGGCGACTGGAGATAAAGTCAGACACACTCTGGCTTCCGGCGCCTAAATACTCCTTGCGGCCCGATTCATCGAACGTGCGCGGCTACCTGCTCAACGTTCCGTGGGCCGAAGAAACCCAATACCGTTTCGTGGCCGACTCGGCCGCCATGACCGACATCTACGGCCATGTGAACAAGCTTTTGCAGACAGAGTTCAAGACCAAGAGCCTGAACGACTACGGCAACATCATATTCGACATAACCGACATCGGACAGATTCCCGACTCGGCAGCGCTCGTGGTGGAACTGCTCGACAAGCAGGACAAACCGGTGAAAACCAAGACCGTGACGGGCAACTCGGTGACATTCGACTTCGTTAATCCCGACACTTATTACGCCCGAGCCTATATCGACATCAACCGCAACGGCGAATGGGACACGGGAGTGCTGGCCGACTCCATCCAGCCCGAGGATGTGTTCTATTACCCGAAGAAACTCACTCTCCGCAAAAACTGGGACATAAGCTCAGGAATGGGCTTTATTCGGCACGCCGGTCGACCTCCAGAAACCCGACGACATCAAGAAGAACAAGCCCAAGAACCGCGACAACAACCGCAACGGCCAGGACGGCGAATATGACGAGGAGGATGAATACTACGACGAAAGCGGCTTCGGCAACAGCGGTTACTACGACCAGGAATCGTGGGGCAACGGAGCGCAATACAACAACGCACGCCGCAATAACAACAACCGCCGCCGACCCGGTGGCGTGAGAAGCTCCAACGGAGCACAGCTTGCCCGCTGACACTGGCTGAGGCCGCTCCGGCTCACCGACAGCATGACCTTTCTATAACCCAAACAACGCAACCGCATTGCTCGCAAAAGAACTCATAGCACGGCCACATGCATGGCAACTGGTGCTGGAGGTTTCAACTCCGGCACTGTCGGCCGTTGCATTCTCACCCACCGAAAGCCACACGCTCATACACGAGGAGATTCCGCTCGACTGCACCGCAAGGCCTCACCTCGAGGCGCTGGAGGACGCCGTCTACAACAACCCCATGCTCCTGCTCGATTTCAAGAGCGTGCAGGTGATTTACGACACGCCCCACTTCATGCCGTTGCCGTCTGAAATGTCGCCGCTTGCGCCACAAATCTTGACCAAGGCATTCTCGGCCGATGCCATACAGCGGACGCAGACCGTGCAGAATCCGATCGAGGTGCTCGGTTGCACCATAGCTTTTGCGGTACCTGATGCAGAGTTGGGCTTCATCAACCGCACATTCCATAACGCGGAAATAATGCATCCGCTCGCCCCTCTTGCCACATGGATGCGCACACGACATCCCAACCGCCGGCGCGGAAAAACGCTTGTGAACCTGCGGCCGCACCGCCTGGATCTGATAATCCTCGGCGAGGAAGCCCCGCTTGCAATCAACTCCTATAGCATCACCAGCGCCGCTGATGCGCTCTATTATATCCTTGCCGCCCGACAGACACACCGGCTCCCAGACACTGACGAAATTTTCATCGCCGGCGAGCGTGAGCTCCGCGCCCAGACCAGCGCCCTGCTAAGGCGCTATGTGCGCTTCGTGATGCCGGTGATTTTCCCCTCCTCCATGTTCCGGGCCGGCCGCGCCGCATTCGACGCCCCGTTCGAGGCCATCGTGGCACCGCTGATGCACACAGAATCGCAATGACGTCGACCGGGACATAACGCCCGCTCACGCAAAACGCCAACATCAACAATACTACTGACCATGCGCATAATCCGTGGAAAATTCGGACGCCGGCGCTTCGACGTACCGACCAACATAACAGCAAGACCTACCACCGACTTCGCCCGCGAGAACATCTTCAACGTTCTCGAGAACCTCGTTGACTTCGAAGGTGACGAGCCGTCGGCACTCGACCTCTTCGCCGGCACCGGCGCCGTGTCGTTCGAATTCCTGTCGCGCGGATGCTCGCGAGTCACATCCGTAGAGAAAGCGGCCACACAGGCTGCATTCATCCGCAAGGTGGCCCAGCAGCTCGGAGTAGAACAGCAGCACACGCTTCTGCGCGGCGATGCGCTGAAATTCATCGACACCGCAGGCTCACCCTACGACATTGTGTTCGCCGATCCACCTTACGACCTCCCCGGCTTCGCCGAGATTCCCGGCAAAGTGCTTTCATCCCGGCTGCTCGCCCCCGGTTCGGTGTTCATAATAGAGCATTCGCGCAACCACGATTTTTCGGGCCTTCCACACTTCATCGACCACCGCGCCTACGGCTCCGTAAACTTCTCCATTTTCCGCATCCCCACCGATAGCCCACACGCATCCTGACCTGCCGCAAAGGCTCAGTCACCAAACATCTTAGCATACCAGTGAAATTACAGGTGCCGGTTGCCGGCGCCTCGTGTCATCACGCAAAAAAATCATGGTGGCTGTAAAGATTTTTTCGGAAAAATTAGTAACTTTGCAATGCTAAAAACACCCGGTAAGTTTGTTATATATCTGCCGGCACCCCAAATAGCTGAGATTCAGCTATTTTAACAACATTTGACAACAACCCAACAAAACAACTCTATTTTTATTCATTCTAACTATGACTAAAATTGGTATTAACGGTTTCGGCCGCATCGGCCGTTTCGTTTTCCGCGCATCAACCAAGCGCGACGACATTGAAGTAGTTGCCATCAACGACCTTCTCCCCGTTGACTACATGGCCTACATGCTCAAGTACGACACAATGCACGGCAAATTCGACGGCACCGTTGAAGCCGACATGGAAAAAAGCCTCCTCATCGTTAATGGCAAGCCCATCCGCGTAACAGCATGCAAGAACCCCGCAGAAATCGGTTGGGGCGAAGTTGGCGCAGAATACGTGGTTGAATCCACCGGTCTCTTCCTGACAAAGGAAAAAGCTCAGGCTCACATCGAAGCCGGCGCAAAATACGTGGTTATGTCGGCTCCCTCGAAGGACGACACCCCCATGTTCGTTTGCGGTGTTAACGAAAAGACCTACGTTAAGGGTACACAGTTCGTTTCGAACGCTTCCTGCACCACCAACTGTCTTGCTCCCATCACCAAAGTCCTGAACGACAAGTTCGGCGTTGTTGAAGGCCTCATGACAACCGTTCACTCCACAACAGCTACCCAGAAAACCGTTGACGGTCCTTCGATGAAAGACTGGCGCGGTGGCCGTGCTGCTTCGGGCAACATCATCCCCTCGAGCACAGGTGCTGCCAAGGCTGTAGGTAAAGTTATCCCCGAACTCAACGGCAAGCTCACCGGTATGTCGATGCGTGTCCCCACCCTCGATGTATCTGTAGTTGACCTCACCGTCAACCTGGCTAAACCCGCTACTTACGAGGAAATCTGCGCTGCCATGAAGGAAGCTTCTGAAGGCGAACTCAAAGGCATCCTCGGCTACACTGAAGACGCTGTTGTTTCGAGCGACTTCCTCGGCTGCCCCCTCACCTCGATCTTCGACGCTAAGGCTGGTATCCAGCTGACCCCGACCTTCGTTAAGGTTGTTTCGTGGTACGACAATGAAATCGGCTACTCGAACAAAGTGCTCGATCTCATCGCTCACATGAAGAAGGTTAACGGCTAATCCACCCGTCAAACCCGGTTCCGCACCTTCAGGTGCGTACCAAAAATAAAGCGGTGCTCCGGAAATTCCGGGGCACCGCTCTTTTTTGTATTCGAATTAAGTCCGCTGCATTTGCTCATATAGAATCAAGTGTAATCCATTAACTTGTAGGGACATGCCTTTGGCATGTGAATCAGGCGTGCGTTAATATGCCGTAAATCAACCTTGTTTCACATGCCAAAGGCATGTCCCTACTACTTGATGGATTTAACTCTTGTTACAGCAGGAACAGATGTGCTGCAATTCCGGCATGACCTGTGTTGTAAACGTCAGAAGGGGTAGCCGATGGCGAGATGGAAGGCAAGGGATTTCTTGAACGATTCCATGTTGTAGTAACCGCTCTTGCCGGTGTCGTAGGGCGCATGGATACCGATACCGAGGTCGCCGCGCACCACCAGCATTCCGATGTCGAAACGCAGTCCGACACCCGTGCCCAAAGCAAGGTCGCGCAGGAACGATGAAGCCTTCAGCTGACCGCCCGGACGCAGGGGGTCGTTCTTGAGCAGCCACACATTGCCCGTATCCATGAACACGGCGCCATGCAGCGGTCCGATAATCGGGAAACGGTATTCCACATTGGCCTCGAACTTGAACGTACCGGTCTGGTCGAAATAGCTGTCACGCACATCCTCCGGCGGCCGGTAGCTGCCGGGGCCGAGCGAGCGCACCGTGAAAGCGCGGATAGAGTTGGCGCCACCCACATAGAACTGCTCGGCATAGGGCACTTCCTTTCCGTTGCCATAGGCATGGGCGGCCCCGACGAGCACACGGCTCACAAGCCAGTTGTCGCCCCACAGGCGGCGGTTATAGACCAGCTGAGTCTGCCCTTTCACGAACTGCGAGAACGGGGTTCCGAACAGCTCCTTTTCGCCATGCTTACCTGCAAGCTCATATACGCTCCAGAACAGGTTGCCCGCCTCCTGCACCGTGAACTGCCAGTTGATGCCGTTGTCCGAATCAAACTGACGGTCGTAGGTGTAGGTGTAGGACAGCTGTGGGATATACTGGCTCCGGAAACTCAACGCAATGGCTGGATTGGCGCCGGTGATTGAGTCGAACGCCTCGGTGGTGTGGAGCAGATTCGTATATGTCAGCTTGAACGGGGTGAGCGTATGCGACGAATAGCGGCTCGACTGCCAGTCGTAGTTGAACGAGAAGTTGAACTGCGCCATCTTGAAATAGTGCGGGCGGTTGAGCATCTCGAAATTAAGTGTGAAACGCGTCCAGTTGAGATTGCGGTTGCGGCGCTTGATGAATCCCGGGGCGAGGAGACGCGGCACTGACAGCGATGTGGAAATGCCGTACTCATAGGAATTGAACACCGACGAACTGCCCTTTCCGGTCTGCCACTCATAGCTGCCGGTAAGCGTCACGTTGAACTGTTCGCCGCCGCCGAAGATGTTTCGGTTGGTAATCCCCACCTTCATGCCCGGGCCGATATAAGAGTTGCTTTTCGACGAGGCGTTCAGCTCTACGGTGGCCTCAAGCGGAGTGTCGAACGTGCAGTCGATGTCCACATTCAGCACCTGCCCCGAATCGGGCAGCACATTTATGTTGATCGCATTGAATATACCCAGCCGGGCAAATCGTGTCTGGGTACTGTTCATGCTCCGCACGGAGAACACCCTCCCTTTTCGCAATGTGACGCATTCGGGAATCAACTTCTGGCGCAGGCGCGAAGGCATCATCTGTATAAGCGTGCCGCGCGAAGTCTGTATGGTGTCGGGCGTGCCGCCACCCTTGTTGCGGAACACGCGCACGGTCACATCACCCACCGTGTAGCATTGCAGCAACGGCTTGGCAACATTTGAGGCAAGCGCCATGCGGAGGTCGATGGAGAGCGGCTTGGCCACCGAGTCGGCAAGATACTCAATGAACTCCGGCTTGAAAAAATAGTAGCCGCGGTTGCGCAGTTTATTTGCCACGCGTGTACGCACAGCCGAAAGTGAATCGGTGGAATAACGCACGCCGGGACGCAGATAGGGGTCGCGCGAGGCTATGGAATCAATCAGATGGTTCAAACGGCACGTGTCTGGAAGCAGCCCGATGGAATCGAGCGTATATGCCGGTCCGGTAAGCACCTTATACGAAATCTTGGCTTTCTTCGGATTCTTCTGGTCAATCACCTCATAATCCGCATGTCCGCGGAAATATCCGTTGTTGTCCAGAATCTCGTCCATCATCTTGGCGCGCAGATTGGGGCGGACATCACTCACCAGCACCGGCTGCGCCACCAGTTTTTCGTACAGTTTATGTTTCAGCCCCTTCGGCGGATTGTCCCAGTTGTTGTAGACCCACAGCCCCACGGGGAACGGCCAGCGGTAGTAAGGCGATTTGAAGATTGCGTTATTGGGCGCAACTGCCACCGCCTCGTTAAGCTGCGAGGCAACGCCTTCGGGCACTTTCTCTTTATCGTAGCCCGAGATCTCCACCTTTTTCAGGCCCACATACAGCTGCTCGCCGTCGGGGATGCGGCGCGTGGTGGAACACGACGACAACATCGCCACCGTGACCAAGGCCAACGTCACCGCCACCGACAGGCCGTGCAGAACCGGGATATGTCTATTTCTGATTTTCATTGTTCTGGTCGGATTTGGATGTGTTTACGCCCGGAGCCACCGCCGGCTGCGGCTGCGGCAGTTGCGGCGAGGCCGGATCGGGAAGCTGTGAGCCGGATGCCTGTGGCGCTGATTCCTCATGGTGGCGCCGCATGAAGCCGAATATGTCGGCGATGCGCTGAATCTTCTTCCTGTAGACGAAGCCCACACCGGTCTGGGTGATTTCGCCAAGAATGCTCTCGTAGCCAGTATGGCGGAAAATGCGCACATACATCGTTCCGGCCTTGTTGAGCATATACTCGAACGATATGTCGGCAATGAGGTTCTGGGCGAAGTTCTCATCGGCATCCGGGTCTGTGGAATAATTCCCGCCCACCACAATCTTGAACCTGTCGTCGAACAGCGACTTGCTCACCCGGTAGCTGTAGTTCATGGCCGTGGTGTTGGAACCCTGCACGGTCTTGTCGTACTGATTGATGCCGAACGATATGTCAACGCCCTTGATTGCCGATGCCGCCCACGAATTGAGCTGCGACTGCAGGAAACTGTAGAGCGTGTTGGTGCCCATGCTGCCGCTGGTGATGGTCTGTGTGCCACCGCTGCGGTAGGCGCCGTAGAGAAGCAGGTTCATGGCCTGGTTGGCGCGCTGCTCGGCGGTCATGGACTTTATCTCGTTGGCTATGGTGAGGTCGTCGTTGCAGCTGAGGTCGAACGCCACGTTCATCTCGTTAAGTGTGCCGGTAACGTCGAGCAATACATCGAAATTAACCACACGGGAGTTGCCCGACTCGTCGGACACATTCGCCCTCACATCGTCGGCCGCCTGTACATTCAGGATGGGATTGAGCATGTCGCCGTTGAACTCCACATAGCTCCCTTCAAGAAAATCGAACGATTTCTCGCCGATAAGGGGTACCGCATAGCGTACGAAACCACCGTTCAGATTGATGCGTCCTGTGAAACGCTGGTCAGCCATATAGTCCTGCGAATAGTTCACCGTTCCGTTGGCCTTGAGCTGCACCTTTGAGTTGCCCGACGGGTCAAGCTCGACGGTGACGGTGGTTCCGCTCGAAATGGTGAGCTTGGCATCTATGTCCATCAGCATGGCGGACGGGGCCACAGTGTCGGCCTGCAGCACGCTTGTGGTGTCGTTGAAATTCACGAATTTCACCATATCCTGATTTGAACGGCTCTGCAGCTTGCTTGCGGCTTCGGCCATCACATAGGTCACGTTGGTTCCGGGCAACAGTTCGAGGGCAGCATCAACATCGAGGAAATGCAGGTTGCCGTTTATGTCGGCATCGAGATCGATGAACGCCTTGCCGTAGGCCTGGCTGTAGCGCTGCTTCTTCGAACCGACAATCTGCATGTCGCGCGCCTTCATATTGAGGCTGATGCGCGGCGACGCCAGCGATGCTATGTCAACCGTCCCGTTGATTGTAAGAGGCTTGTCGTTCACGCCGCGTATGGCGAAGTTATTGAACTGCACAAGGTTGTCGACCACCGGAATCTTGGCTTCCGAGAACACGAACGGCGTGCCGAGCATTTCGACATTGACCTTCGTGGAATCGAAGTCGAGGAACCCGTTGAACACGGGGCTTCCCATGTCGCCTGTTATGTCCATCTCTCCGTTGAGCACACCGCTCAGACTCGCCGTACCCTCGGGCAGGAACGGATTGAGCACCGTCAGCGGGAAGTGGATCATGCGGAAATCGAGCATGAACGGATTGGCGGCTGTGGAATCGTTGAGATTGCCGACGGCTGTCATTGCCTTCTGCCCGTTGACCAGCAGCGAGGTGTTGGCACGGATGGTTCCGGCGGCATTGGTGGCCAGGTCAACGGCAAGCTCGAAATCGCCTACCTTGCGTCGGCCGTAGTTGAAGTCCGTGAGCGACACCGTTCCCGAGCCGTTCAGGTCGGGTGCATGCCAGGACAGACGCATGTCGGCCGACACATCACCGGTGACAGGCGGCGCAAAGGGATTGATGGCAAGCCAGTCGGCTATCTTGATATCCTTGAGCTGTAGAATCACGTCATCGCCTCCGGCCATGGCGGTTGAATCGTTATGGTTGTGTTCGGTGAACAGACGCAGCGAGCTGACATCATTGTGCAGGTTCAGGTTGGCATCTATGTGATGGGTGGCCAGGTCGTACTCTATGAAGTTGTCGGTATTGACATTCCACTCCTTGTAACCGATGATGGGGTGATAGGGCACGAACTTGAGGTTTATGCGCGTGGAATCCTTGACGGATGCAAGCGCACCGAAACTGTAGCCCGTTTCACCGGCTATATCCTGCTGTTTGAGAATGAGCGACACACGGTCGGCGTTGACGTAGCCGTTCACGTCCACCCGGGCAAAATTGTCCATGGTTCCCGGCCGGTTCTTGATTCTTGCTCCGTAAAGCAGGTAGCTGCCGCGCTGAAGCATGCCCAGACGGATGGTGTCGAGGCGTGTCTTACCGGTGGTGAATTCTATTATCTGCGAGCCAAGCGAGAAAACCGAATCGTTGGCAGCCTTGAGGTGCAGCTGTTTCACCGACATGTCGCTTTGGCTGAGATAGTCGGCGAGCACATTGCGGGTGCCGGCGTCGAGCGTGAGGTCAAAGCGCGGCATGGCACGCACAATGGTGTCGATGGCAAGCCTGCGCCGCTTTATGTCGCGGTCGAGGGCAAGCGAGGTCCATGTGGCACGCTGCATGATGGTGTCGAGCGGCTGAGGCGATTCCAATGTGAGCCGCAGGTCATGGTTTGTCACCTGCGCCGAGGTGGACGAATCTGCCGCGAATTTAACCAGAAGCGAATCGGCGTGAATCTCCATGCCCGGCATTCGCCATGCCAGGGTCTTCACATCCACATCGGCGGCAATAGCCATAGGGCGCCCCGGTGCACGCCGCGTGGCGGCCACAGCCGGGCGGAACGAGGCCGTACCGGCCAGATTCACCGAGCCCTCGGCAGTTGTATCGGACAGGGCCAGAGCCTGCAGGTCGATGTTGCGCACATCGCCGGCGAAAGTCCAGTTGAACACCTCACCCGCCAGATTACCCGAGGCCGTAAGGTTGAGGTCGGCTTTGGGATTGGCCGATTTCGCCTCTACGTCGGCATGCCCGTCGGCCAGCGCGGCATCGAGGGTGATGTCGGAATATTGGCGGCCGTTGATCACCATGCTCTTGAGATTCACGGCAGCATCCACTTTGGTTGAGCGTGCGAAAAAGTCAAGCCCGTTGCCGGTGACGTCGACAGAGGCATCTATGTCGCGCAGACCGCTCAGCGGCAGGATGCTCTGGATGGGGAACGTGTTCATGTCAAGGGCCACGTCGTAGGCCACACGGCGGTTGTTCCACCATGCGGAGAGGGCCACGTCGCCCCCGTGTGTCACGGCCCTGAGGTCACCGTCGACAATGCCTCCTGCAAGCTTCACATTGCCGAGAAGGTTGAGCGGCGGGATCTTCACCTGCTTCTGCATCTTGGCGGCAAGCAGGGTGGGTTTTATGAAATTGCCGTCGGTGATATGCCCGGTGAGACGCAGATTGCCTCGGGCGGCATTGATATCATTGTAATCCGCGATGTTGCCCTGCAGGGCCACCTCTACATGCCGGGGGATGGCTGCGCGCAGCTTGCGCACTTCCAGATTGTTCATACGTCCCTCGATGTCGGCCTCAGCCTCGATGGCCGTATAGGGCGGAAGGGCGGCCACAATGGGCTGCGCTGCAGGGGGAGCCAGCAGCTTCACGTCGTCGGGACTTAGCGACACCGTCAGTGCGGCCTTCACAGGCGGATTCTGGGCCGACAGACCCATCATTGCGTCCAGCCCTATGGAAGAGGCAGGGGTGGTGATGGAGAACCGGCGTGCATACATGGCGGTGGAATCCATCTCGAACACACCCGACGCGCTCAGCGACACACCGCACCGCTCCCTGGCTTTCAGCTCTGTGAGCGGCACACGGATAGCGGTGCCGTGGTTCATGAACGAATCGACGGAAATGCTGATTTCAGATGCCTCGATATATTCGGGATCAAAGCCCGACATGGGCACCGCGCCGGCCGTGGCATATACGGCATGCGAGCCTGTGAGGCGCAGTTTGCGCGCGTTGATGAGCCACGGGGCCGATTTCACTGCGGCCGTGTCGGCTGGAATCACCGGGGCCGGATGTGCCTTGACAAATTCGGGGGTAGGCACGATATAACGCGCATCCACTCCGCCGATTATAAGTTCATCCACATTGATGCGGCTGTTCTTCAGGTCTATGCTGCCGTCGAGCATCTCGGCCTTGGGCAGCGCGCACTGGAGGTCGTCGATTGTGGGAAGCATCTGCATGCGGTAGTACACCCCTTCAAGCACAGTCTGATGCAGATTGATGTCCCACTCCACGGGTTCACCGGCAGGTTTCTCCACCGCGGCCGTATCGGGCTTAAGCACCATGGTGACACGGCCATTGCGCGCACGCAGGCGCTCTATGTCGATTTTTTTGGAAATGAGGCCAACCGAGGCGTTGTCGAGAGCGGCAACCGCGATGGCCGATTTCATGTAGAGGGCCGAATCGGGAGTGCCCAGATTCACCACAGCACCGGCCAGTGCCAGCGTTTTCACCTCGGCGCTGCCACGCAGCAGCGGAAGCATGGCCACATCGCCACGCACACGGGCAGCCGCTATCTCCATCCCCGGCGTCGACATCGACAGCGAATCCACACTCAGACGCAGCGGGAATCCGATCCGTGCCTTTTTCACACTGATGTGCATCCCCCCTCCAGCGTTCACCGAATCCAGGGCTTTGCGCACGGCAAAATCCTGCACCGGCGGCAGATAGAAGAGGAATACGGCCAGCAGAATCAGCCCCACAACTCCTATAAGGAGCCATTTGAGCGCGGACAGACAATATTTCAGTGCCTTTTTCAATTGTCGGGAATGATGAATTAAACAGTGAAACGTGCGATGCAGTGATGATGCATTTCAATTCTACAACACGCGGCGCGCCATAAAAGTTGGCGCGCCGTCGCTAAGACAGACCGAAGTCCGCGTATGTGGTAACCGGATTATTTTTTTGACGCGTAGAGCACCGGATTGGTGTCGGCGTCATTGTACATCTTCATCTGTCGGTAGACCTTCATGTATTTGCGGCCGGCGGCAATGTCGTCGAGCAGCGTATCGATTGCATCGGTCAGGTCCACGCGCTGTTCAAGCAGGACTGCCAGTTTGGCCGAGCACTTCTCGCGATGGCCGTCGGTGGCATCCTCGCGTTCGGCCTCCGCACGCATGTGATAGATCTTTACGGCAAGAATCGACAGGCGGTCGATGGCCCATGCCGGGCTTTCGGTGTTGATTGTGGCGCCTTCAAGCACCTTCACGTCTTGATATTTGTCGCGGAACCAGGAGTCGATATTCTCCACCATGTCGGTGCGCTCCTGATTCGACGAATCGATGCGGCGCTTGAGCACCACAGCCTCGGCGGGATTGATCTGGGGGTCGCGGATGAGGTCCTCCATATGCCACTGGTTCACGTCAATCCAGTTCTTGTCGAAGAGGATGGCCTCGATCGACCCTGCGGGATAAGGATTGGTGTAGGGGGCATCGACCCGGTCGGTGACATGATATGCCGCTGTGGCCTTATCGAAAATCTCGTTGCATTTTTCAGCGAATTTCATAAATCCGTATGTTTTAAAGGTTGTTTTCACAGATAAGTCATTTTAACCGACCTTTCAAAATTAATCTTCCCCAAAGCCGATTTTTCCGCCCCCGCATGCCGATAGTCCGGTGCATGAATTTCAGCAGTTCTAATATAACAATACTTTCACCAACTTGTAGGGACATGCCTTTGGCATGTGAGACAACACTCATTCACCGAGTATTAGCACACACCTGATTCACATGCCAAAGGCATGTCCCTACGATTTTATGGATACGGCTTCTGTTTGCAATAAGTAAATGCACCGTTATTTCGGCTTGACCCGGCTTTTGCTCTGTTTGACACTATCGCCTCCGCGCATCGGGATGGTGGTCATCACAGGGCTGTAGGGTCGCGACCTGTCGCGACTGCAGGCGGGAAAGGTGATAACTAAAATGTGTGGTCTGCGGTTTGTCTCTCAGGGTTGCAGTCGCGACAGGTCGCGACCCTACGATGGCCGGGGGAAAACGATGTAGGGTGGAGATATCGGGAGGGAGAGGGGTGGAAACAAATGAGTGGGAATTTCGGTTTGGAGGATTTTCATGGCGGTTTGCCGGGGATTTCCTATCTTTACGCAAAATTGCGGGATGCAGTAAAAACTGCGAGAAGCCGGTCAACGATGTAGGGACGCACGGTCTGTGCGTCCGCCAATTGATTGATAGTCAACACGCGTCTCTCGGACGCACAGACCGTGCGTCCCTACACGTTGGTGCCATTCCGCATCCTCACTCAATGGTAGTATATCTTTTTTATAGCAATCCATGATTTCAGCATATAGATTTTTCAGTGTGTCGTCGCGGCTGCTCCATGTTTTGGGGGCGACATTGGCGGTGTGTGTCGGTGTAATAATAATGTGCGGTTGCGACGGTGGCCGCGGAAAGGCCACCGATGCCGCCCTTGCCTCGGCCGAGGAGCTGATGGAGGAACGGCCCGATTCGGCGTTCGCCGTGCTCTGCGCCATCGATTCCACGGCCATTGACAATGCCGGACGCCGTGCACTCCACGGCCTGCTGATGTCCGAGGCGCGATATAAAAACTTTATCGACGAGACCGACGATTCCATAATCGCCGCCTCAGCAGCATATTTCGGCCGCAAGGGTGACGACCGGCGCCTGATGCGCGCCCGGTTCATTCAGGCCAAAATCCAGTTCAACAACTCCGACTACACCCACAGCATCGTCTCTGCCCTCAAGGCCGAGAAACTGGCCAAACAGGACTCCGACAACCTCTACCTCGCCCGCATCTACGAACATATGGGATTGACATATTTAAGAAATCATAATGTGGACGCTCAGCTTCCTTACGTATATAAGGCGTATGAATGTTATAGTCTTGCCGGGGAGCAACGAAGTGCATTGTTCTCATTGATTGACCGTGGTAATGCGTTAAATAATTTAGAGCAGTACAATAACAGTCTTGCGTTATTGGACAGTGTTGCACGGATAATTGAAGAAAAAGATACATTGTTATCTATTTATTTGGGACAGGTTAAAATTGACGCATTATTACAATCAGGAAGAAAAGATGATGCTATAAGTGAGTTGCAAAAGTTAGAAAATATCAATGGAAGGGATTTTAGTGATGATTATTCGGTGCCTTACAAGGTTTTCATAAGTAATGGCGATATGTCGCATGCAAAAATTTATTTGGATTCAATTATGGCGTCATATTCGTTGACAAACGACAGTGGATATAAATTGGTTGCGCAGTTGGATTATTATACAGCTTCCGGTGATGCGGCGACCGCGTTGCAGTTTGCCAAAAGTTATATTGATTACTTGTATAAAGAGAATTTGAAACAGTTGAATAAAAGCGTACTGCAAGCGCAGAGCGATTATTATGAAGCGTTGGGAAACGAAGCATCCTTGCGGGCGGATAAATTTTGGAACTGGTTGGTTGTAAGTATATTCTGTATGTTTTTTGTTATCATGGCTGGTTTGTTATACCATAGATATAAAATAAAGATAAAACGGATAGAATTACGCACCAAGATATGGGAGATCAGTGAATTATTGGCAAAAATGCAAGAAAAAGATAATGAACTCAAGTCTGTCAATTACAAGACATATTCGGCAAACAAAGCAATTGATAAATTGCGTTTGGAAATCGAAGAAAAAGAGGATGCATTATTAAGATTGGGCAATAGTATAAATGAATTGTTTTAGTAGATGACAAAAATTGAAATTATGCTGTTAAACATTTAATTTTCAGTCGATTAAATTTGCAAAAGTCCCTGAAATTTAGTAATTTAAAGGAAAAGTTTGGCGACTTTTCTCCATGAAAACTACTAATTCCAAGGACTTGGTCAAAGTTAACCAAATCCTCCCGATTATGCAAGAGCACTTTGGACAAAGTATGAATCTGGCACGCATAAAACTTATGGCGCTGCTGCTCCACGCACTCTGTGTTGTGCAGACTGTCAGCCTCCACAAACTTGCTGACGCGATGCCTACGGCTGTCGACAGGGATTCCAACCTCAGACGGCTCCAAAGATTCTTTGCCAAGTATGTTCTTGACCTTGACATCATAGCGCGTATAATTTTCTCGCTGCTTCCTGTCAAGACCGGTCTTGTGCTCAGCATGGATCGCACCAACTGGAAGTTCGGGGAGTTCAACCTTGAGTTTGACAGAATAAAATAAAAAAATATCTAACGAACTATTGCACAGTTCGATTTTTATTTGTACCTTTGTAGTAATACTACGTAATACGACCAAAGATAATGAGACTGAGTTTTTCACGCCCCCAGCGTCCCCATACCATATATGTTCTTAAGTCTTTCCGCGACAAAACAGGAAAGAGTACAACCAAACGAGTTGAAACCCTTGGTAGTGAGGAAGAAATAGAAAAGAAATATGGTTGTCCGGATGGTCTGGCATGGGCAAAGGAATATGTTACTCGACTCAACGAGGAGGAAAAACTCGGCAAGGAGAGAGTTACTGCCGAGTTTTCTCCGACAGAGCGAATTGCTGCGGGCAGGCAGGTAAGCTATGATTGCGGTGACCTGCTTCTGCTGCCGTTATATAATGCGCTTGGATTCTGCCTCAGATGTGCGAGAGTATCGTTGCAGGAACAAAAGTCAAGTATAACCTCAACGAGATACTCGAGACACTGGTAATGCTTCGTCTGCTGTGTCCATGCTCTAAACTGAGCAGTTATGGCATCGGTAAAAGGCGCATGCGCAAGATGACATGCGCCATCGAGGATGTCTACCGTGCTTTGTCGCTGCTGTCGTCGCATATTGATGACATACAGGCTGAGGTATGGAAAAACTCAAAGAAGGTTATCAGGCGTGACACACGCGTAATCTTTTATGACTGCACGAACTATTACTTTGAGATAGAAGACAATGACCCCTATGGCATCGACCAACGTCATCCCCGTCGGCCCGAGGGCATACGCCGCCGGGGCAAATCCAAGGAACACCGTCCCAACCCCATTGTGCAGATGGGACTTCTGATGGACGCCGACGGCATACCGCTGTCGTTCATCATCTTTCCCGGCAACGAATCGGAACAACCCTCGCTGCAGAAGATAGAGGAGATGATTGCCGAAAAGTTCGGGCTTAACGAGTTCGTGATCAGTACCGATGCCGGACTCTCCAGCGAAGACAACCGCCGCTATAACATGACCGAAGGCAGAGAGTATATCGCCGTTCAGTCGCTGACCAAGCTCCCCGAAGCTGACCAAAAGATGGCTCTCAATCCAAAGGGATGGCATATAGCCTTCCGTGACCGTAATCTTGGACCCATATGCCCCGAAGACCCCGACCGCGACACCTTTAACCTCGATGAAATCGACCTTGATGCCGAGCGGCACACAAAGTTTTACAAGGAAATAATTGTCAACAAGGCTGTTGGGGGCAAGAAAAGCACCGCGCGACCCGAGCGGGTCATCGTCACCTACTGCCACGACTTCGCCCTGTATCTGCGCCACAAACGTGAAGAGCGCATAAAGTCCGCCGAAAAAAATCATTAAGAACAAACAGGTCAAGTCACGCCAGTCGCAGCAAGACCCTCGCCAGTATGTATCAACCGGTATACGTCACCAAAGACGGAGAGCCCGCCGAACACATATCTATGTCTCTCGATACAAAGGTGATAGAAAACGAAGCCCGCTTTGACGGCTTCTATGCCTACGGCACCTCGCTTGACGATGACGCCGTCGACGTACTGCGCGCCCGCTCGTTCCACCATGAGGTCGAGCACCTGTTCCGCACTACCAAATCCTTCCTCGACGCACGCCCCGTCTATCTGCAGCGCGCCGACCGAATCCGATCTCACTTCCTCATATGCTTTCTCTCCATGGTCATACTTAAGATACTTCAGAAACAGATGGACTTGCCCGAACTGTCCATAGACCGGCTCATCGGCACAATACGAGACTTCAAGCTCGGATACATACAAGGTGCAGGTTATATACCTCTGTTCCAGCGCAACGAGCTCACCGACCGTCTTCAGCAGATAAACAATATCTGCGTTGATACACAAATAGTTAAGATAAAGACTCTAAACGCCATGTATCGCAAAGTGTTAAAGTAATGTTAAAATAAACGCTTCATTCTGTAATACTACAAAGCACACTGCCGTAAGGTGGTGTGCTTTAGTGTGTTATGGTATAAAGTGTCAAAGATGGAAAGTTAACCAAATCCTCCCGATTATGCAAGAGCACTTTGGACAAAGTATGAATCTGGCACGCATAAAACTTATGGCGCTGCTGCTCCACGCACTCTGTGTTGTGCAGACTGTCAGCCTCCACAAACTTGCTGACGCGATGCCTACGGCTGTCGACAGGGATTCCAACCTCAGACGGCTCCAAAGATTCTTTGCCAAGTATGTTCTTGACCTTGACATCATAGCGCGTATAATTTTCTCGCTGCTTCCTGTCAAGACCGGTCTTGTGCTCAGCATGGATCGCACCAACTGGAAGTTCGGGGAGTTCAACATCAACATACTGATGCTGGGCGTGACATACAAAGGTATCGCCTTTCCGCTGATTTTCAGTCTTCTCCCTAAACGTGGCAACTCCAGCCTCGAACGAACGCAGGAAGATTATGGAACGTTTTATCCGTCTTTTCGGAGCGGAATGCATCGACTGTCTTGTGGCAGACCGCGAGTTCATCGGAAAGGAATGGACAGGGTGGCTCAACAGCCGTCGCATACGGTATTACATCCGGATACGTCAGAACTTCTGGATTGTCAAGCCATCCACCGGTGAGAGAATCCGCGCCTGGTGGCTGTTCAATGATCTGAAGGTCGGTCAGGAGAAATTCTTCCATAAGCTTTTTTTTCACAAAGGCGAGTATGTCTATCTTGCCGGCAGCCGAATCAAAAACTCCGACGGTGTTCCGGAATTGCAGATTCTTATATGCTTCAACCGGCCCGAGGGCGCGATTTTTGACATACAAAAAGCGATGGGAGATAGAAACGGCTTTCAGAGCCATGAAATCCTCCGGCTTCAACATCGAGGACACCCACATGCGTGATATGGAGCGCATCGCAAGACTTGTCGCGATGGTCTGCATGGCTCTCGTATGGGCGTATCTCGTTGGTGAACATAAAGATATAAATATTAAACCGATAAAGATTCTGAAACATGGAAGAAAGGCAAAGTCGCTTGTCAAGTATGGTTTGGAGGAGATTGCGACCATACTTCTGCGTCCTGCTTATACCCCAAAATTCGATGTTTTCAAATTTTTGTCATGTACTTAAATGAATTGTATAAAAGTCAATTCAAGATATTGAATGAATTATGTAGGGAATATTATTCTAAAAACGAAGCGTCAGAGAGAGTGCGTAAAACATTATACAAAGATTTTGAGTCAATTATTCTTGAGTTGAGAGGAGCGTCGAAGTTCCAGAAATTAGAAGAATCTCTCAACATGTATTGCGATAATATAGCAGAAAAACTTAAAACAACGGTGAAAGGTTTAAAGTATGCAGATTATAAAATGCTTATTCTGATTTTTGCTGGATTATCGGTTAATGCCATATGTGTCATTTGTGATATTGAAAGGGGGAATTATTATATCAAACGACAACGTTTACGCGACCGCATACAACAAAGTGACAGTGTTTACTGTGAATTATTTCTGTCACACATGAATATGTCGGTTGAGTGAATCAATAGCCAATAGTAAGAATCAAAGTGAATATTTTAATAAAAACGCTATTAAATTCATCCGAAATTTTTGACAAAATTCGATGTGTTTGATTTGTGAAAATTTACATTGCAGATTTTCAGTATTTCACCTTGAATTTTGTTTGATTTTTTAATAGCAAAAATTTCGTTGAAAACACATTGATTTAAATAATTTTGTGAGAAATTCATTACTAATTCTCATAAAACAATACTTCGGTTATTTTTTGAGAATTTGTTAACGGCTCCGAGGAGCCAAGTGTTTAATCTGTTAAAAATCTGATGTTTAGCATGAAAATTTAACACTAAAAATTTGGTCAAGTCGCTGATTTTCAGTAACTTTAAGGTTATTCTACGACACTTAAAGACATGCTGATTTTCGAACTACTTGACCAATATGAGGGCATCTGCCGGAGAGCTTTCTTCGGTTGCGAAAAAAAGTTAAACAAAACTTTCAAAGCAAACATCATCGAGATACTGATTTTAATCATGTGCATACCGCGAAAGATAAACTTTCTTCAACTTGGACGCTACGGGAGACGTAAGGAACAGCGATACCGCCAGACATTCCGTAAGGATTTCGACTGGCTGTGCTTCAACATGAATCTCGCTGCCGACCGTTTCCAGTATGGCATGAAACGACTGGCTATCGCCATCGATCCCACCTATATCTCCAAAGCGGGCAAAAAAAAGACAGACCATGTCGGTCGGTTCTGGTCTGGATGTGCTTCGGCTGTGAAGCATGGACTTGAGATACTTGGTATCGCTGTGGTCGATGCAGACATCAAGGACGCGATGATGCTTCGTGCCGTGCAGACTCTTAACGCGACAGAACTTAAAGCCAAGGATATGACGTTGAGCCAGTGGTATCTGTCAGTATTGGAGGAGTATCGTACTGATTTATTGAAAATCACTTCATTGCTCGTTGCCGATGCCGCTTTCTCCGTACTGCCGTTTGTCGAGGGTCTGAAAGAAATCGGCTTCTCACTGATAAGCCGTCTGCGTTCCAATGCCGTGCTGTATTACATTTACGAAGGCCCGCGAACCGGCAAAAAAGAGGACGCCCCAAGACCAAGGATGGCAAGATTGACTTCTCCAATCCCGACAAAAGCAGGATGACCCGGCTTGACATCGCGCCCGAGGAGGGCGAAGCCTTTGAACTTGTGGCTTGGTGCAAGTCACTGAAGCAGAAAATACGGCTGGTAATCCATTATCTGCCCGGAGGTGTACACCGACTGTATTTCTCAACAGACACCTCTGTCTGTGGCAACGATGTCTATGACATATACCGGACACGGTTTCAGATCGAGTTCTGTTTCCGTGACGGTCACCAGTTCACGGGATTGCTCGACTGTCAGGCTCGCAATGAAAAGGCTTTGGATTTTGCCTACCAACGCTTCGCTTGCCGCCGTCAACATCACTAAGGTGCTCAGGATGCAGACGAAGATGCCCTTTTCTATTGGTCAAATTAAGTCTCTGATGGTCAACGCTCATTTCATAAAAAAAGATTTTTTGACCTGAGCGGAATTGACCCGAACAAGACTTTAAATGCTAAACTTGTCAAAGAACTCTTTGGCTTGGCGGTAGATGCCGCTTAGCCTATGAATAATTTTTTAACGAACTATTGATAAAATGAAACTTATTTTAAACATTGTGTTTTGCCTGATTATGGCATTCGCGCCATTAAGCGTTTTAGGAGCATCTTCTGGTTCGGGTAGTGTACCTACAAAACATCTTAGCCTAAAAGGTAGTAATATACCACGGCCAAGAGATGACGGATGGGAGGAAAATGTGGTTGAATGCACAGTTGAGAATAACTGGGTTAGCATAACATTTGAACGGTCAGAGGGATTTGGCACGCTTATCCTTAAAGATGGAGGAGTAGATGTTATCAGCACCAGTATGTGTGATACTTCATCTGAGATTCGTTTTCCATTGCTTCATACGGGTAATCCATTATTAATCATCATTCGGACCTCGGAGGGGAACGAGTATGAAGGATGGATTGAGTAACAATTTGTAACTAAATTTTCAACAACCACTTAATAACAAGAATCAACGTGCGATTGGTTGGCTGTTTTGCGCATAATTCTTTGCAAATCAATAAAGTTTTTAATAGTTTTGCGGATAGCAACCAATCAATCGCAATTCTTTAACCAATCAAAATGTTTATCACAATGAAAAAGTTCCTTAATCTAACAATTCTTGCGGTGATGGTTGCTGCATGCTCCGGTTAATACATTCTGAGCTGTCTTATCAGAATTATCAGAAGTTATCAGAGTTATAAGCTCTTATAAATACGTATAAGTTCTGATAAACTCGGATAAACGCAATGCGACATCAATTTCCAATTTAACTTAATTATCAATCTAAAATATTAATGCTTATGAAAACTAAGAAATTCTGGTTGCCGGCGGTGGCTGTGGCGCTTGCCATGGGGGCGTGCAGCTCGGACAATGAGCCGGGTGAGGAGCTGACTGTGGCGCCTACACTCCCCGAGGAGGTTGAGTTTGAGCTGACAGCTGCCGAAAAGGCTGCGGCAAGCCGTGCACTCGGCTTCCAGACCGACTTTTTCCGTGCGGTCAACGCTATGCCCGACAATGCCGGAAAGAATGTGGTGGTGTCGCCGCTGAGCGCGCAGGTGCTTCTGTCCATTCTGGCAAATACTGCAGGTCAGCAGCAGGCTGCCGAGATTATGGCAGCGCTCGACTGCAACGACATGGATGCAATCAATTCGCTCGCAGTGAAATATCAGTCGGCGCTCCCGATGGTCGAAAACGCCGTGAAGATGACGCTTGTGAATGCCATGTGGTACAACAACCGCTACACCGTAAATCCCGAGCCAGCGTCCCGTCTGGGCGAGGTGTTCGGCATAGAGCCTGTGGCTTCCGATTTCAACGACGGCAAGACGGTGTCGGATGAGATCAACAGCTGGGCTGCCGACAAGACCAACAACCTTATCCGTGAAATCATGCAGCCGGCCGACATAAATCAGACACTCCTCGCCGTCATGGCCAACGCGCTGTATTTCAAGGGAGAATGGACAAATCCATTTGATGCAGCCAAAACAGAAAAAGAGGCGTTCGCCGCCATTGACGGCCAGGCCACCGTCGACATGATGAAGAACGACGGGATGCAGCATGTGATGACAGGCGAAGCATACTCCGCAGTGAAGATGGAGCTGGGCGCATCAGGCAAATTCTATGCGCTGTTTGTGCTTCCTGCCGAAGGCACGGACATCAACGATTTTGTGGAGACTTTCGACGCACGCACAGCTACCCGGTTCATGGATCAGCCTGTGACATTCTGGCTGCCCAAATTCAAGCTTGAGACACCGAAGCTGCACCTGAACCAACCGCTTGCCGACCTTGGCATGAACAGTCTGGCCGCAATGGTCGAGACAGATTTCTTCATGGAAAAACCGGAGGCGCAATATGCCGTGTTCCAGAAATCTGTGGTAAGCTTCGAGGAGAAAGGCGCCGAGGGTGCAGCCGTGACATGGTCAGGTATGGAGTTGGCACCGGGTCCCGACGAACCGGCCATGGCCAATCCTGTGGTGAAGCTTAACCGCCCGTTCCTGTTCTTCATCAACGAGGCATCGACCGATGCCTGCATCTTCGCCGGCAAGATGGTGAAGTTCTGACACTATGACCACACACACAAGCAACCATACACACGCAAATGCCAAGATTAATAGCTTTTTCATTGATATAATAATATAGACAAGCTCAACAAACAGTTATTAAACAGAAATGGAATAAGACGAACTGCAACACAGGCCGGAGTGATTACCTGACGTCCGGCCGGCAAAATGTGAAGCGGCCCTGCCGCCTCCCGCGCGATGCGGTGGGCGGCAGGGCGTTTTTTAGCAAAATACGGCACAAAGTGAGGAAATGTGAGGTATTCTTCGTAAATTTGTCAAATCTATAAAACGCACAGACACTTTTGTCATATCCATAAAAAACACCTTTATATGCGCCTGATTATCGAAGAAAACTACGACATCCTTTCGGAATGGGCCGGCAACTACGTGGCCGCCCGCATAAACGAAGCCAACCCCACGGCCGAGAAACCATTCGTGCTCGGATGTCCCACCGGAAGCTCTCCTCTGGGCATGTACCGACGCCTTATACAACTGCACAAAGAAGGGAAAGTGTCGTTTAAGAATGTGGTGACTTTCAACATGGACGAATATGTGGGGCTGCCGGAGAACCATCCGGAGAGCTATCACAGCTTCATGTGGAACAACTTTTTCAGCCACATCGACATCCCCCGCGAAAATGTAAACATCCTGAACGGAAACGCCCGACCTCACGGCCGAATGCGCACGTTTCGAGGCCAAGATAGCGGCATACGGCGGTATCGACCTGTTCATGGGCGGCGTCGGTCCCGACGGCCACATCGCATTCAACGAACCCGGCTCCTCGCTGACCTCGCGCACACGCGTGAAAACCCTCACCACCGACACCATCATTGCCAATTCCCGCTTCTTTGAAGGCAACGTGGATCTCGTGCCCAAAACCGCGCTCACCGTAGGCGTAGGCACCATTATGAGCGCCCGCTCGGTAATGCTCATGGTGAACGGCCACAACAAAGCCCGCGCCCTGCGTCACGGTGTGGAGGGCGGCATAAGCCAGATGTGGACCATCTCGGCGCTGCAACTGCACCCCCATGCCATCATCGTGGCCGACGACGCTGCCTGCGCCGAACTCAAAGTGCAGACCTACCGTTACTTCAAGGATATAGAAAAGGACAATCTCGACCCGGCCACACAGCTCTGACGCCGAGGCTTCGGGAGATAAAACACTTTAAACCGGATGCGCCGTGTCAGCAGAAATCTGTACTGACACGGCGCATCGAGTTTATGTCGGGAATTGCGACAGGCGGCCGGTTCAATCGTAAGTGTGCTCGCGGATTTTAGCCTCAAGCACGCTTGCCTGCTGCAGCCCCACCGTGCGCCAGATGGGTTCGCCGTTCTTGAACAGGATGAGTGTAGGCACTGACTGCACGCGATAACGCGCCGCAAGATCGTTGTTGCGGTCGATATCGATTTTTATAACATTGGCCGTGTCGCCTACGGCCTTTTTAACCTCCTCGAGGATAGGAGCCTGCATTTTGCACGGGCCACACCATGTGGCAAAGAAATCAACCAGAGTAGGTTTCTGCTGGCCGATCATATCGGTAAATTCACTCATAATCTGAATATTTTTTAGAGTTGGATTGTTTACTTATTATAACATTACAAACGGCCGTAAGTTCAATCTTATTGCCACCGCCCGACGTCAATTGCGGCGTTTTTGCGCGTGAATGGAAATTTTACTAAATTTGTGGCAAACAACAATCATACCCATATGCAGCCATTCAGCCTCCGAGGCATGGGCGTGGCACTGGTCACGCCGTTCAGACACGACTTTTCGGTTGACTATAAAGCCCTGGCCAATCTCATAGATTACCAGATTGACGGGGGTGCAGACTATCTGGTAGTGCTCGCCACCACATCCGAAGCCGTAACCCTCACCTGCCCGGAACGCCACGAAGTGGCTCGCTTTGTGGAGCGGCATGTGGCCGGACGCGTACCGCTGGTGCTCGGCATGAGCGACAACTGCACGGCTCGGCTGGCGGCCCACATCCCCGAAGTTGACCTCTCGGGCTACTCCGCCATCCTCACCGTTGTGCCCTACTACAACAAGCCGTCGCAGGAAGGCATCTACCGCCACTTCAAGGCCGTAGCCGAGGCTTCGCCCCTCCCTGTTGTACTCTATAACGTGCCGTCGCGCACCGGAAAGAACATGGAAGCAGCAACCACACTGCGCCTCGCCGAGGAATTTCCCGGCAAAATCATCGGCATCAAGGAAGCATCGGGCGACATCGACCAGATACGCACCATCATTGACCATAAGCCCGAAGGATTTCAGGTGGTAAGCGGCGACGATGCCCTTACGCGCCGGCTGATAGGGATAGGCGCCGAAGGCGTGATTTCCGTCGTAGGCAACGCCCTCCCCCGCCTCTTCTCCGATATGGTGCACCGTTCGCTCGCCAACCCGTCAGATCCCGAGGCCGCCGACACCGACACGCTTCTGCAACCCCTCGACAAAGCCCTGTTCGCCGACGGCAACCCGTCGGGCATCAAATGCCTGCTGAATCTGCTCGGACTGGCCGATGACGTGTTGCGCCTCCCCCTCGTCCCGGTATCCGCCGAGACCCGCAAGGCCATAGAGAACGTACTGCCCACCCTCCCCTACCTCAACTGAGCATAACGGCATACATAACTTTCCAGCATTAATCACTGCGTTCTGAAACAGATACCGGTGACTTGCAGGAACCTGCCGCATCACCTCCAGCCACAAAGGTTGATGGCAGGCAGTAAACTTATTGGGAATGCGAAAATAAATTTGTAACTTTGCGCCAGCAAAACAGCATATCATTCAAGCAATGATGGTCCGGTAGCTCAGCTGGATAGAGCAACTGCCTTCTAAGCAGTCGGTCACGCGTTCGAATCGCGTCCGGATCACCCCACAGGGAAAAAGGCCACTCTATGTGAGTGACCTTTTTTGCATCTGTAGCGATTATTCCATTTCCTCACTGTTATTGAACCACGGCTTCATAAAGTCCGAGGTGGGACCAAGGCCTCCCCATCCATTGCCCTCTCCATTTGGAGCAGGAATGTTTTGGCTGCGAGGCCGCCGGCATAGCCGGTGAGCTTGCGGTCACTGCCGATTACGCGGTGGCAAGGCACGAAAATCGATATGGCGTTAGCCCCGTTTGCATTGGCCACGGCACGCACTGCTGCAGGCATACCGATTTGCCGCGCCATCTCACCGTATGATATCGTTTGGCCATACGGAATGGTAAGCAGAGCGGCCCATACTCTTTTTCTGGAAATCCGTGCCGGCAAACAGTAACGGCACATCGAATTCACGCCGTGCTCCGGCAAAATATTCGTCAAGCTGGATCTTGGCCTCATCTATCACCGGCGAGCCTCCGGCCTCAAACTCCGCCCCAAGCATGCGGCGCAACCTGCCGTTAACCCGATTGTTATGCTCGTGCCCCATCTGCCAGTCGCACAGGCACAGCCTGTCAGCCAACGAGCCGAGCATCAGCGTGCCGCACGGCGATTCATATATGCCGGTGATTATCCTGTTCTGTCCTTTCATAAGATAATGCAAAGATAATCATTCCCTCCGTCATAAGGATGTTGCCGAACTGCCAAATTCCTCCACGCGGCCGATTTATCCAGTAATCATTTGATAACCAGCATTTATCACGGACGCGCAGGCCGTGCGTCCATACATTTTGATTCCCGACACCCTACAATGGCAGTCGGAGAAGGGCGATCCGGTGAGCTATTTCAGGGAAAACCAACTGGCCATTCTCCACCGTGGCTGTCTGGCCGGTGTACAGTTCCGTGACAACGGCGCCCTCGGGGAAGGTACCGAAGATGTTTATAGGAGCTCCGGCTTCGGCATCGAGGCGGATAAGGATGCTGTCTGTGCCGTTGAACCGCAGGGCAGTGTGGGTGTCGAAGGTGCGCTGCCTGCCGGTGGCAATCACCGGATTGGCCCGGCGGATGTTGCCGAGACGCTGAAAGTGCTGAAGGCAACCGGCATCCATGCTGTCCCAGTTCATATCGGAACGGAAAGCCTGATTGCTGTCCACATTGAAGCGGGCATCGCTGAGGCCGCGCCGTGTCTCGTCGCCATAGAACACCTGCGCCACACCCGGGGCAAGCAGCAGTGTCGTGGCGCAATCAGCCATGTTGTCCATGTCCGCATCGCGGTGATACGAGTTGTTCAGATAGCTGAACGGATGCCAGCCGGGATGTGCCGCCAGACTGTCGGCATAGGCCTGCCATGTGTAGACAATGCCGTCCAGGTCGCCGTGTTTCGGGAAATAGAAATTGACCATGCTCGAAAACCCGGCATCGGCATATTCAGGTTTGAAATCAATGGAAGCACAGTCGAAATCGCCGGTCATGTAGAAGCTGTCGGTCCAGCGCGAGGCGGCATCGTCCGGATGACGCGAACGCCAGCGCCCGAGGGCTGCATCACATGCTTCATGAAGTTCCTTCCACCGGCGCAGATGCACATTCTCCACAATGTCGCAACGGAAACCGTCAATGCCGAACTCCTCGACCCACGATGCTATCCATGCAATCACATACTGCATCGGCGACCACTGGCGGTCAGTTCTGAACTGCCGTGCCGACGGGTTGACCCAGGCATCGTTGTCCGTCCCCTCGGCTTCCCATTTGCGCTTCAGGAACTGCGGAATAGCCACAATGCCGTCGCTTTCATCCTTGAAATCAGGCATGCCATAGATGGTGGCCTGCAGCGGATCCGTCTCGTCCCAGTTCTCATCGGGCATACGCACCCATCCCCGGTCGTACCATCCGTTCCATTCATGCCTGTGGGCAAAAAAATCATCGAAACTCCATTTGCGGATATGCTGAGCTGCCTCGGCTTCCGTAAGTCCGGTTTCGGCAAACCCGTATTGCACCGCATCGAGCAGCGTGGGATAGCCGGGGTCATTCAGATTCGCGCCGAGCATAACGCGGATGCCCTGCGCGTGGAGCGTATCCACCAGCTCGCGGAATTCATCAACCGTACCGTAATTCTTGTCAATCTGAGTGTAGTCCAACGGATAATAACCATGATACCCGTAATGTGGAAAATCGTTGATGGATCCGGAGCCCGACATCCATCCGTGAATCTGCTCATAGACATCGGTCATCCACACCACGTCGACACCCAAATCTGTGAAATATCCTTCGCGCGCCTTGCGGAGCATCCCCCTTGAAATCGCCGCCATGAAATGTGGCGGCATTGAGCCGTTCGCTGCCGTAGTCAACTATGCGGCCATAATTCACGTCGTTTGCGGAATCTCCATTGCAGAAACGGTCGGTGATCACAAAATAGACGGTGGCACCGTCCCAGGAAAACTTGTCGGGGCGCACGCCCCCGTTCATGCCTGCCGTTCCGGCGATGAGCATGAAAAGCAGAATCAAATATTTCATTGCAAGAATTTTTCCTGCAAAAATAGCACTTGCACCCCTTGCGTGTCAATACTGAAAAATAACCACACGCCCAGCCGGGATGCTCACAGGCAAGGGCGCTGTCGGGGCACAGATATTCTTCCTTACAGGAGCTTCATGGCCATCGCGGCTGTCACAGCCTCGACACTGTTGCCCACACTGAGCTTGGCGATGATGTTCTGGCGGTGGCGGTTGACGGTATGCACGCTGATGCCGAGGCAATCGGCAATCTGTTTGCTCGGTTTCCCGTCATGAATCAGACGCAGAATCTCCTTCTCGCGCTCGGTCAGCACGCATCCGCGCCACTCGTCGAACGACAGCTCGGTCAATTGGCCTGTGCGGTTGTTGACAACGCGCGGAGCGATTCCCCGCATTTCGGCCTGATCAGGCGAGAGGTCGTAGCAACACAGGATAAGCCAGATTTTTCCGGACGGCGACAGGCGGATCACCTGCGTGCTGTTCTCAACATACCTGTATTTTCCGTCTCCGTCCCTCATTCTTAAGCGGCAGGTGGCCTTGCTCACGGTTTTCTCATCCGGCGACACCACATCCATCCGCTTGAAAAACTCATACTCGAGCATCCTCTTCTCCACAAGATCCTCCGGATGTATGCGGTTGTAAATCACATCCTCATCGCTTGAGTCCACCTCCACACATCCTCCGTCAGAGAATCCCATCAAGGCGCCGAAGCCCCCGGAATAAATGTAACAACGGTCGCATGAGGCATCGGTGACCACCGCACACGCATTGCTCACCTTTACAACATTATCGGCCATGCGGCGCACCTCAGCCACATCACATGCCGGAAGCCGCTCCAGCCCAAGCTGCTGCGCCTCATAAATCTCGCCCAATTCCTTCCGAAGTATATCCATATTTCACTATATTGCACCCACACACTCGGGCATTGATCTTCACATGCCACCCCCCACACATCGCTTTTTCAATGTATCTACGGAGGGTGAGATATGTCAGCTGCCACAAAGTTAACCAATCTTTTTTGTTTCCGGCAAAACACCTAACTTTGTACAACTATCCTATGTAACAGCATGTCCCGACCAACCGACATCCCTTCCTCCAAAATGCAACAGATATCCGGATCCGGGGTATTTGTAAAACGGTTCGGCGCGCATGCAAACGGCACGCCTCGGTCGGACGCTCACCGTGACGATTATTTCATCATTGTGCTGCTGACTGCAGGGACGGCATCCGCAGAAATAGATTTTGAACGCAAACAACTGAAACCCGGCGACATATTAATAGTGTCACCTTGTCAGGTCCACAACACCTCGGACGGGGAATCATGCAACGCCGAGGGATGGATACTTGCCCTCTCGCCCGAAACGCTATCGGAATCAGAAGCCATGTCAATTGAGGAATATTCGATAGCACCGCACCCTTTCCACCCTCACGAAAATGTCGTGGCTGACATCGATGCATTGTGTCAGATGCTGGAAAAGAACCATAATAATCACAGGATAGCCAATGCACTTGGCTCAGCTGTAAAAAGCTTTGTACTTTCCGCACTCGGCACCAACGACAAAAATTGTTCCGGCAGATACAGGGCGATAACACTAAAACTTAAAAACCTGCTTGACACACATTTGAGCACCGAAAAGAGCCCCTCGGCCTATGCATCCATGCTCAACATTTCGGCAGTGTATCTCAATGAGGCGGTGAAAGGCGCCACTGGGCTCAGCGCCGGCGCTTACATCCGTGGCCGGGCCATTCTGCAGGCCAAGCGGCAGCTCACATACACCTCGCTATCTGCAAAAGAAATAGCCTATAGCCTCGGATACGAGGACTATGCCTATTTCTCGAAACTGTTCAAGAAAGCAGCGGGTATATCACCTTCGGAATACCGCAAAAACCTTAAATAATACATCTGTTACCACAGCTATTCCATTCCCCGCGACAACGGTGAACTGTAATTTTGCACATGTAATTCACATGAGCAAAATATGAAACCTGCATTAAAACTCAAACTCTGCAACCGCCTCCTCGGGTGCATCCTCATCCTCACGCTGGCATCGGCCATACAGCTTGAAACAACCTCAGGAAGATACGCATGGTCGGTATGGGTTCACATCGCATTGGGCATAGCGCTGACCATCTTGTCCTTATATCACATTTACCTTCATTACAGATGCGGCAACTGGTTCTCGCGTTTCGCAAGGAACAGAAACACCGCCACCCGCATTCTGTGGTGGGCACTTCTGCAGACGTCAGTCTCCGGAATCGCAGCAACCACCATCAGGCTTAACGGGCATGACCACTCGCATCTTGGCGCCGTACATGGCAAAACAGGGTTCATCATGGTCCTCACAGCCATCGTCCATGCCGTCCGCCACCGCAAAAACATGATCAGGAGAAGCTCCTGACCCGATCAGCCTACTCACGTATCACTCAAGGTCAGCCGCCATATCACGCGGATTCTGCCGGAACGCCATCATGGTATAAAAATAAATATACCACCTGTGAAGAGGCATATTTATTGTGTCAGGAACACTCGCCAGCTTCCTTCTTTCTCACCGCGTTCCACATATTTTTTTGAAATAAGCTGGTCGAGCAGTTTTTGAATGGCTGTAATGCTGATGCCGGTTTCTTCTTTCATGTCAGCGAGTGTCAGTGTCGGTTGAATGCGCATAGCGTTCAGAATTTTAGTATAATTGGGAGTGCGGAAAGCAATACGCTCTCCGTCATACCACCATACATTTTCATATTTCTCGCTGACAAACAATACATCATTATACACCTCTGTCGCTACCAGTTCGTTGAAATACTTTAGAAACGGACGTATATCCTTGATATCTGCGTGGGCGCCGTCGCTGGGAACCGGGCCTACTTCGAGATCGGCTTGATGGAGCGCGTCAAGATATTCACTTTTTTTGCGGCTACGTACCACAATCATAGGATAATTGTGGCGAGTCAGAATATAGTTCACCATCAGTCGGGCAATACGTCCGTTGCCGTCTTCAAAAGGACGTATGCGGATATAGCGGTAGTGGAACAACGCGGCCAACTCAACCGGAGATAATTTTCCTTCCTGTTCAGCGGTATTGTACCAGTCAACTAAATCAGCCATAAGTCCGGGAGTTTCCTCCGGCGAGGCATACTCAAATCGGTCACCGTATCTTGTGATTACGCTATTGGGGCGTGTCTTATATTGTCCTGCGTGTATGACATAGCTTGTCTGCACACCTCCGGGCAAATTACGACAGACTATGTAATCTTCGCGTAAAAGGGTCTTATGCAATGTCCGTATAAAATTCTGCGTCAACGGTATATCCTTAACCGCAGCTTCCTCTGTCATCATCCGCAGACCGACATTACTTGCCGTCATCTCCTCGACGTCGTGCACATCGGCCTCGCCGATTACCTTGCCGAACAGTAACAAAATTTCTGTCTGCCCATAAGTCAGCGTGTTGCCCTCGATATGATTACTGTTGTAATTGAAATCCACGGTAAAACGACGGCTAAGCCTCTCCCTGTCTTTCTCAGATAGAGGCTGTATGTTCTGCCAAGCGGCAAGCGCCTTTTTGATATTGAGATACTTCATACGGAATTCGTGTTATATCCGCACAAAGTTAGCAATAATTCGCCCAAAAAGGTTATACTCATACAACCTTTTTTTGGATGTTTTATGGAACTATCATATGAATAGGCAGTCTGTACATACCACTTGCATCCCAATATACCACCTGAGAAGTGGTACATTATTCCAGTTCATACTTTCCCATTTTGACCCTGTTTTGCCATTGACCCGATCAGCCTACTCACGTATCACTCACGGTTGCCCTCCATTTCCCACGGATTTCGCCAGAATGCCATCTTGGCATAAAAATAAAAGAGGCTGTGTCAAAATAGGCGCAGCCTCATCAGGACGCATAAATGTTACCTTTACCATTCCTCTCTCATCGGTTACTATCGGTTGTTGAAGTCCTGCACGTTTGCAGTCTTCAAATATCATAGACAGTCCTCTGCCCCAATGTTCGATTACTCCGCTGTAATACATCACACGCGCTATTGTCTCGTTTGGTGGTTCTGATGTATGGGAGTCAAGTATGTGTGAATCGTATATCAGTTGGTTTGCTGGTATGTCCTCGCATCTTCAAATGAAACTAATGACAACACTTCGATGGATCATGTGCAATCCGACAAAGATAATACGGAATCGGATATAATAAAAGAGGACGTAACAGAACAAAATAAATCGAAGGATTTAGTTGCGGAACCTCCAGCCAAATATATTAGACAACACTTTAATTGAATCGATAGGATTAATTATATGGCTATTTTAGTGCAGGAACAGCTGCTATTCCTGCACTAAAATGGTTTGTAATAATGCTTATTAGACAAGTTTCCTTATATTATGAACAAATTTACTCTATACTGCTAAGTTGAATATCTAAATTTGCACAATTGACTAACCACAAATATATGAGAAGTATTTTTGTATTTCTTTTTTTTGTCTCATCATTAAGTATGTTGGGGCAGTATCAAACTGATATGGACGTTCAATATACCTCGAAAACAGATGAATATTCTGTAGAACGATGTAAATTGGATATCCATTATCCTATGAAGACCTCCGGTATGCCTGTAGTCATATGGTTTCATGGTGGAGGATTGACCGGTGGACAAAAGTCAATACCAGATGGTCTTAAAGACGCTGGATTCATTGTCGTTGCACCAAACTACAGATTAATACCTAATGTAAAAATAGATGATTGCATTGATGATGCAGCGGAAGCTGTAGCATGGGTGTTCAACAATATCAAGGATTATGGAGGTGATTCTTCCAAGATATTTGTCTCTGGTCATTCGGCAGGTGGATACCTCACGAGTATGATTGGATTGGATAAAAAATGGTTAAAGAATTATGAGATAGAAGCTGACTCTATAGCCGGACTAATCCCATATAGTGGACAAGCGATAACACATTTTGCACACCGCCGAATCAATAATATTCCAGAGCTACAACCAACTGTTGATGAATATGCGCCATTATTCCATATTCGTAAAGAGGCTCCACCATATATTATAATTACAGGTGATGAAGACCTTGAGTTGTATGGTCGATATGAAGAAAACCTATATCTTTGGCGGATGCTTAAACTTGTAGGTCATCCTGATGTACAGATATTCAAGCTGGATGGTCATAATCATGGGGACATGGTTAGTCCAGCACATCATATACTTAAACAGCAGATTAAACGGCTAATTCGATAAATCATCTTATATTTAAGATCTTTTTATTCTCCATCACTGTGTTTCTCGCACATTGTTGGAGAATTGTTTTTATATCATCATCTAATTTTACCACTGTATTTGAGACAAATGGTTTCCCGTATAATGTCGCGAAAGATGTCTACTGTGCTCCAGATCAGATTCCGATCGTGCAATTCTAATGCGATAGAATGACTGTTGCACATTCCCATCGTTAGAAAGATTCTTCCACGAAAAACGGGGCACTGACAATTCTATTCCGATAGGATTGCGTTGAAACTCCACAGATGTTTCGATTACATTACCAGCACAAGCCAGTAATCCCCCAAACATCATCATCAATGATGACGACAAAATTCCTCATATTAAAGGGTCGAAAATTTGTAAGTACAATTACTGCGGTACGTTTCGCCCGGACGGATTACTACCGAGGGCCATTGTGCATTATTAGGACTGTCGGGATAATGCTGACTTTCCAGACAAATTGCGGACCTATAGGGATAAGCAATACCATTTTTACCTTTAACAGTGCCGTCAAGAAAGTTTCCTATATAAAACTGAATTCCCGGTTCAATGGTAAATACTTCCATCTTAATTCCTGATACTGAATCGGTCAGTATAGCTGCCGGCATTGACGTATCGCGTGGAGTGCGAAGAACCATATTATGATCGTAACCTCTGCCATTCTTCAGTTGCTCGTTATCACTCGAAAGATCCTTACCAATCGGCTTAGCAGTAGTGAAATCAAAAGGTGTTCCGGCAACAGCCAAGATTTCGCCGGTGGTCATGAATGTGGAATCTATAGGAGTAAATCCATCTGCATCAAACCAAATGGTCTCGTTGCAGATATCATTCGAGGGATTACCACTCAAATTAAAGTATGAGTGATTGGTAAGATTGAGAATTGTAGGTGCATCAGTTGTTGCATTATATGTGATGCTCACTGCGTTATCATGAGTGAGAGTATATATAACATCAACCTTTACGTTGCCGGGGAATCCATACTCTCCATTTGGAGAAAAATGAGTCAGGTGGAGTGTTGAATCATTTGGTTGTTCAGCATCCCATACAACGTGATGAAAACCTTTTGGTCCTCCGTGAAGACAATGCCCGAAGTTATTTTGAGGAAGCTGATACTCCTGACCGTCAAGCGTGAAACGTCCTTGATCGATACGGTTGCCATAGCGACCTATCAAAGCACCGAAGTTACCGTCGATATTAATGTAGTCAGCGATAGAGTCATGTCCGAGTACGACATCAGTGAGATTGCCGTTCTTGTCAGGGACCATCAAAGATACCAGACGTCCGCCATAGTTTGTTATACAGGCTTCCACTCCGTTGTCATTGACAAGTGTGTAAAGCGCAGTGGATTTACCGTTCACCTCACTCTTGAAGTTGTCAGGATTCAGGCCCGATTTAGTCAGATGCAATGTGTGATCGGCACACGCATATACAGACAACAGCCCAATGCCGAGCATTAGATTTATAGCTTTCTTTACCATAGGATTAAATATCGTATGTTGTGATTGGTTTACTACTCTGTGAGTGTTGGATTTCACCCGTTGCGGTGGCTGATTGATAATTCAAGAGCCTCCTCGGGGCGGTTTGTGGTGATTAGGTCGACACCCTGGTCGATGCACCAGCTTATGTCAGCCGGATTGTCGACCGTCCAGACATTCACCTTCATACCCAGCGCGTGGGCGCGCTCAATCCAATCAGGGTTTTTACGGAATGCATCAATGTGATAATCAATTCCGTTGGCACCTGCCGCGTGGACCTCTTCGGGTGTGAGATCTCCGGTAAGATAATAGATGCAGGCATCTTTCGGAGCGTATTTGACGAAATTTACAAGAGCCTCACGTGAGAAGGTTATGAAATCGGTTCGCGTGTCGAGTCCCATTTCTTTCACCATTTCTACGCATTCCCTTACGGCTGCTTCCTCTGCCGCCTTATCGACATGTTCCTTTAGTTCGAGTACTAATCTTAGTCGCGGTAGCGCTGTGGCTGCAGTGAGCATGGCTCTGAGAGTGGGCATACTTTCGCCATTATCAAGAACCACAGCCTGCGCCACCCTTGAATCAGCCTCCTCGATAACGACACCCTTGAACTTTCTGTCGTGGTTGCAGAACAGCTCGCCGTCACGGCTTCTCCACACATCAAATTCAGACGCATAAGCCCCTATTGAATCGGCCTTTATCAAGGATCGGATAGAGTTTTGTGATGCTCCCAGCGCTTGCCAGTAGCCGCGATGGGCTACGATGTCGGTGTTTCCATAGGCACAATGCAGGTTCGTGCAGCAGATAAGCAATGCCATTATAGTCTTAATTTTCATGTCATATAGATTTTATCGTATTGTGATTAATGGATCATTCGGAGGGTGATGCCGAGATAAAGTCCGACGGAGACATTCCGAATGTCTTACGGAACACCTTGGAAAAATAGTTCGGGTCAGAGAATCCGGCGCGGTATGCGGTTTCGCTTACATTATAGCCTTTCTTCAGGAGTTCGCAGGCCTTGGCCATGCGTCGTTGCTTTATATAGTCGGTCATCGATGAATTGAAGAATGTTTTCATCTTAATGTGCAACAACGAGCGCGAGATTGCCAGTTCGCGTGTAATATCGGCAATCGAGAATTCTGAATTGTCCATATTATCATCAATGAGTTGATTTATACGGGTAATAAACTCATTGTCAAACTTGTTAAGAGGCGGCAATTCTTCGATGGGTTCATCAACACTTGAGTCCTCAATTTTTGAGTCAATATATGCTCGGCGAGCGCGAAGTATGTTCTTTACTCTTAGTGCCAATAGCTGTGGATCAAAGGGCTTTGCAACATATGCCTCAGCTCCACTTTTAAAGCCGGCCATTGTGGATTCTTCATCACTCTTTGCTGTGAGGAGAATTACCGGGATATGTGACGTAGCCAAATTATTCTTCAGCCTATCGCACAATTCAATACCGTCCATTTCCGGCATCATAACGTCTGAAACAACAATATCAATCGGATATTCCTCTGTGACTTTAAGAGCCTCAATGCCGTTTGTTGCAGTGTATACGTTATAATCTTTTGCAAACTCATCTGAAAGGAATCTAAGCAACTGCGGATTATCCTCGACAAGCAAGATAGAAACCTTTTTATCATCTTTTACAGATTTATTCGTGTCAATCTCATGAGAATATACTGCCAGAGTATTGGATATAAATGTCGGCTGATAAGCGAGAGGCTGTGCATCAGTCGTTGATATGCAAGATGACTTATCGAAGGCCGACGGAGTGACATTCAATCTGACTACAAATGAAGTGCCTTCACCGACTTTACTGGTTACAGATATATTGCCTTTATGAATTTCAACAAGTTTCTTAACAGTTGCTAAACCGATGCCCCAACCTGTGTGGCTCGCATTGTAGCCACGTCGTGTCTGATAATACTTTTTGAAAATATTATCAAGTTCTTCCGGAACGATACCTATTCCAGTGTCTTTAACTTCAAGCTGAAGATATACGGAATTATCGTTGCCTTCAACTATTGAAGCTCGCACATCGATATTGCCATTTTCTCCTGTATATTTTATGGCATTGGAAAGAAGATTGCTTATGATACGTTCAAGATAAGTAGGCGAAAACCAAACATCTTCACCATTATTCTGAGTCATTACGTTTATACATATATTCTTATCCGATGCCGGGCCTCTGAAGTAACCTGTCATTGTCTCAATTAGGGTAAGGGGATTACCTTTTTGCAAAAAAAGTTGGAAATTACCTGATTCTACCCTATTGAATGTGACAAGCTCGTTAATCAGATCGACCATCTTTGAGGTATTGGCTATCGCTGCAGATAGTCTTTCGCGTGATTCATCCGAAAGAGATTCATTAGATGACAGTTGTTTTAACGGCGCAAGAATAAGGCTGAGCGGGGTTTTCAGCTCATGGGAAATATTGGTGAAGAATTCCATTTTCTCACGATTAAGCTCATCCTTTTTAGCTCGTTCAATTAGTTTTAATTTCTTTTGCTGTTTTTCTTTCACTCTCCAATTAAAGAGTTTATATGCGAAATAAACAATAGCCAGACCGATGAATACATAAATTAGCCATGCCACCGATGAAAGGTAATACGGAGGTGCTATTTTTAACTGTAATTGTTTTATGGCAGCATTATCCCAGTTCTCCCCGGAGGATGAGGCTCTAACCTTAAAAACATATGAACCATATGGGATTTCCATAGCGGTAAATCTACGTTGAGTACCTACATCTCTCCACTCTTTATCAAGACCTTCTATGAAAATCTGATACTTAACATTCTGGGCACCGATAGGATCAACAACACCATAATCGATACTGAACACTCTTGATGAACCATAATCCAACTCCAATACCTCCATTGCATCAAGAGTGGATGACAGCGGAGATTCCGAAGACTTTGGTGAGACAGGATTATTGTTCAGTATTAACCGCCACAGATGAACTGCGGTGGTTGAATCGGAGCGTTTTTTTACATTCGGATTAAATGAGACAAGACCATTTACCGTTCCACAGTACAAGTTGTTGTCTGATGCCAAAAGGGTCGATGAGAAATTAAACTGATTTTCAGGCAGTCCATCAGTTGTGGTAAATTTAACTGCGGTCAAGTCATTCGGATCAACTTTGAATAATCCTCCTGATGTGGTCAGCCAAATATTTTCAGTATTATCTTGTATTATACTACAAATTGTCCCCAATGTCTGGGTTTCATTCTTAAAGCGGGTAAATTCAAGTGTTTCACTATCTATGTAGTATAGCCCGGCATTATTCGTGCCAACAAATATTCGTCCCTCATTATCCTCAAAGATAGTAGTAATGTAGTTGTCATTCAGGCAATTATTTTTTGAGGCGGATGATTTTCCCCAACCTTTTATCTCCTTTGTTTTCTTATCAATCCTAAATAAGCCATGATTTACTGTTCCGGCCCATAGATTGTCGAGATGGTCTGTGTAAAGACAATAGATGAAATCGGTGTCAAGTATGGGATGATTAACGGGAATAAACTGTTCCTCATTGAAGTCATAAACGAGTAATCCTTTTGTAGTTGCTATATACAAAACCCGATTGTCATTTCCTTGCTGCGCGATTGCAAATATGGCATTACTTTTCAATCCGCTATTGAAAGCGGTATAATGTTTATGGCTGCGATCTTTCAAATTATATCGGAACAATCCGTTACGAAATGTTCCAATCCACATTTCACCGTTTTGTTGGTCGCAAAATAGTTCATGGATATTTGTACCGAGATTTGGAATGTGATCGAAATGCTCAATATGTTTATTATTAATATTGAGTATGTTTATGCCTCCATCTTCTGTGGCAATCCAAAGATTACCCTTAATAGGCTCAATGATTCGTCTGACAGCTTTTCCGGATAGAGTATTAAAACCATATCCCGGTGCGGTCCATGCAAATTGGGTCGCGTTTCGCAGGACAAGATTAATTCCTCCGAAATAAGTGCCTACCCATATATTATCATCTGTATCTGATACAATACTATATATCGCATTATCAGATAGTGTGCGTGAATTTCCAAATTGCTGTGTGATTATTGAAATATTTCCGCTTTTAGTATTGATAGTTGTAATGCCCTTTTCTGTTCCAAGCCAAATCAAACCGTTGGAATCTTCGGTGATTACACGAACTGTCCCATTGCTGATGTGACCTTCATCATAAATGATCCTTTCGCCAGATGACAAATTAAGACACATTACACCTTTACCGTCTCTGCCAATCCACAACAGACCGTTACTATCAAAAAATAGGGGTACAATAGCATCAAATCCTGTCAAGAAGTCAGAGTATAATGAAGTATCCATCACAGTTTCCATCAACATTTCTGATGTGTAATAAGCAATGGATTTTTTTGTTGCAAGATAAATCTTATCATCAGGAGACACAGCAAGTCCTACGATATAGTCTTCTGATTGTCGGGGCATATGTTTAAACTCATTGGTACCTTTGAGCAGCTTATACACTTTAGAGCCGGTACAAATGACTGAACCATCTGCGGTTTCTGCAATTCTGGTTATGTGATCGCCTCCAACATTATATCGCTCAAAATCATCTGATTCTCGACGATAGCGACATATCCCTACATCAGATCCAATCCAAACATTATTGTCCGAATCCACAAAAATATGACGGATAAAATTATGAGGGATAGATGATACGTCATTGATGTCGTTATAATAAGCTACAAAAGAATATCCGTCATATTTCGCTAATCCATTTCGCGTGCCGACCCATAACATACCATCGTGGTCAAAGGCCAGCGATGATACTTGTTGGTGCGGAAGGCCTGCATCACTCTTTAGATGAGTGAAAAAATAGTTGTCCTGAGCTTCAACAGTAATAGGTGTTAAACATATTACCATTAAAAATATACTTAGTACAAGTTTTAGGATACTCAACATAAGAATTATGTAATCTTACCGTATAACTAATTTAGCAATTTTTTTTAATCCGTCACAAAGAGTAACTTCTACAATATATATACCTTTCATCCCAGAAACATTAAGATTGGCCTCATTACTGTCATATTTCCGGGCAACAATCCTCATACCTGAGACAGAATAGAGTGAGACATTAGTAATGTCGCGTGAGGACTCCACGCAAACATTACCATTCTCATATCGGATATCGACCATCGCGTTATCTCCTGATATGTCACACGATATGTCATTAATTCCACTATTTTCATTTGGCAGGAGATTAAATTCCGGCCAAGTCCAAGACTGGCGCAATATTGATTCAGGAATAGTTTCTTTTACGAGTTCGCCATCTCTACGATCACTGACCTCAATATAGCAACGCATGTCATTGTTTATCGGAGCAGAAGTACATCCCAGAACATTCCAAGGTATTGCAATCTCCATTTCATAATAGGAGCTTTTGATATTAACGACATAATTAATGGATTCGGGATTGTCAATCTCGTTCCATTTATTAGATTCTCCCGCATAGAACTTAAGACTGCCATTCACATCCATAAAGATACGATACATACCTTTTTGGGGATATGTGTCGCAACAGTTCTCAACGTCAAGAGCAAGTGTAATACCGTCGTTGTCTACCTTATCGGTAAAAATATTTCGGTCAATGACTCGGGCAAAGAAATATAGATTATTTTCATCGTATAAGAAATCCATTGTGGCAAGATTACGAGTAGAATTACTGCCCAAAAGAATCTGACGCGCATTTTTCTTGGTCCATGTCTCTTTAGACGAAGAACCATTGATTACGGGAGTGCCATATGATGCTTCAAAACCTTTCTTGGCATAACCGGTCATGCAATAAATTGCATTTCCCTTACCTGCATCACCGATTGATGTAAGCGCAAATACTGTACCGTCGTCAAGAACTGTGACCGAGTTCCACAATCCATGTTGACTTGTAGATAATCCGAAAGGAGAAACAATAGCTTTAACATTACGGCCATCTGCATCTCCTACGCCGACAGACATCTCATAACGGTCTTCTCCCATCCCTTTTCGCTCACCTCTATCTCCTTGCCATGATGCGATGGTTTCATCTTTCCCTAATCTGCGGATATAAGGAGCAGCAGAAATAAAGGTTTTATCTGCCGCATTTGCAAAAATCATTTCGCGATTGTTATTATTGCGCGGAATCCAATTACTCCAGTTATCATCAAGAGTAGTGCGTACAGTAGTGGCTCGGAAACCATTATAACCATTTCCCCAGCCATTATCCTCAATGATCACTACAATTTCATTATTGTCGGTTAATATAGGAACGGGCATACCGTCTCTACTGCCATTGCTGAAGCAAATACGGTTTTCCTTACCCCACGTCAGACCATTGTCAAACGATCTACACATGGATATTTCTTGTTCATTGCTGTTAGGGAAATTGTTCTCATTGGCAAAATAGCACTGGAGCTCTCCTGTAGGCAACTCAAGGAAACAAGGCTCCCAGCAACCTTGACGTTTATAATGTTGAGCATCGTATATAAATATGGGTTCGCTCCATGTCTTGCCATTGTCAACACTCCTTATACAACGAATGCCAAATTTCCGATCCTCAGTGTATGGACTTGAAGGACGTGGATTAAAACCAACAATTATATCACCGTTAGTAAGCTGAATAACATCAGGTACGGCATAAGGAATATTTGGCGCACTCTGTATGATGCGTTCAGGTGATGACCATATATTTCCGTTATCTCCGCTATAAGAAACAGAGACACCACCTCCAGATTCAGCGACAGCCATCAGGCGACCATCCTGCAATTGGATAACACGAGCATAATTGCCCGAAGGGAAAAGCAACTTTTTAGAACTAATATCCCAATATATGCGTGAACCCGAATATGGTTCATGCTTGACTGCATACAGCAGCAAGGAGGGAACCATACACAAAAGGCATATAATAATCTTTAATAAATTAGTCTTCATTGTACTACAAAATTACATAAAAATTGGAGGTTACAGAAATCAAAACAGAGCAGATCTCTGTAACCATCCAATTAAGATACTTATTTGTTGATGTTGACAACGCAAGTAGATTCAACTGTTATTTCAGGATTAACTGTAGATGTTGTAACAAACCGATAGGTTACCGGATTGGTAAAATCTACAACTGACTCACCTGAAATCTGCTCTTGATCGTCAATATAAACCTTCTCATTGTCGGCAAAAAGAGTAAAAGTCGGTTTAAGTGCTTTGACATCTGTTCCGGCAGGAGCGGATATATTGATGACGTAATTGTTGTAATCAAACGGATCTCGTTCAATTTCGCCTTTCACACCGGCAACATTGAAAGTTTTAAATTCTCCGTAATATAGTGTATGAAGCTTATATTCTCGTAAGCTTCCTTCATAAGATTCAGCAGTAATGTTGAGAACCTTAGATAAGTCATACGATTTAGCGGCACTGAACTCTACACCGTCAACAGAAACTTTTGTTGACGCAGACTTTGTATAGAATTTCAATTTTCTGGACAGAGTTACAGCAGGATTGCCTGACTGATAACGCATTTTACGAGGGAAGGCCATAAGCCAATCTGATTCATTGGACTGGGTTGCGAATATTTCATCGCGAACAACCGGATAAGCTGAAATCTTAGTTATTTCTGTCTCATCGTCGATAACTCTAATCCAAGTCGAGCAAGTATCAGAGAGGATGGATAAACCTGCATCAGCATGGTTGGTAGCTACACATACCATCTTGTATAATCCAGGTGTGGAATATGCGTATGTGAATAATCCCTTGTTTACTACAAGTCCGGTGTTGTTTTCGTTTATCAGTTCATAGTCCTGACCCGAATCACCTGGGAAGATTACCACATTCTCAGCATTGCCCGTAAAATGAACCGTTACTGATTCATTCACACTTAACTCTGAGGCATCTACTGAAAAGGCCGCTGTAGGCTGCGTGGCCTTTTCATCTGAACATGAGGCCATCATAAGACCACATGCGAGAAATGCTATTATATATGATTTCATATCTTACAGAATTTGATTATTTTAGTAACCGGGGTTCTGTGTCACTACGCCATTCGAGAGGTCAATTTCTCGCTGAGGTATAGGGAATATCTCATTGATTCCCTCTTTGAAATAAGCGCCACGACGATTTGAACGGAGGTCACTGAAAATTTTAAGACACTCTTTGGCTCGACCTTGACGCACAATATCAAAGAATCGCTCCCATTCAAAACAAAGTTCAATGGTACGCTCATCCCAAATCTGTTGACGAAGATAGCCGTAACCACCACCGATGTACAATGTAGAACTGTTGTTTATCTCGTTTACTACTCGTTTATTGCTATTGAGCTGTTCGAGTGCTTCCGCACCTTTTCCACACTCGTTAAGAGCCTCAGCATACATGAGCACTACGTCGACATAGCGTAATATACGACGGTTCTTTCCGTTATCGCCTGCGTAAACAGGACGGTCCTTGACAGGTGTGTACCATTTAAGTGGCAGGACTCGACCGGCACCAATTTCGGTGTTTTCCATATCCGGAGTGTTTTCGTGGTGTCCGAGAATATATCGTTTACGGGCATCAGAGGCATTGCTCCCGCTGAATATAATCTTGGACAGTACAGCATCATCACAGTAAATGGGAATATGGCTTGAGTTTGCATCATCGTATGTCTGAGGGAACATATTCATAAATATCGCATTACCCTCATTGTTGTCATCTACAGAACCATCACCTGATTCTTTGAATACTATCTCAAAAATTGAACCCTGACAGAATTCGCCCTGAAGATAGAACTGCTGATCATAAGTGATAGCACCGCCATAGGCGTCAATGTATCTCAGAGAATAGGCATTGAGCAACATGGGACACTCATTTTCGGGTGTTTCGTAGGGGTCAGTTTCTTTATTGAGCTCCTGTGGTTTGAACCATAGTCGTTTGCGCAGTGATTCCCAATCTTCTCCTTCATAATTGTCAGGATAATGCAACATATCCTTGAAGCTGAAAGATGCACCTTTTACGAAGTAATCTCCGAGACGAGTCATTTCTTCCCATTTTTCGGAGGGAATACCGGGCTTAGCCTGATACATAAGAACCTTCATAAGGAGTGCAGTCGCTGCACCTGAGCTTGCCTTCCCGGAATTGTTTGAGGTATATCGGTTAGGCAACATGATGGCAGCCTCCCTCAAATCCTTTTCAATATATGCATAAGTTTCCTCAAGAGAACTACGAGGTATGACAATCTTTTCCACTTCCTCAACCTCTGGACGGATAGGAACACCACCGAAGGTGCGGGCAAGGTTGAAATAGAAATATGCCCTAAGGAATTTTGCCTGACCCAGAATCTCGCGGATTTCTTTATAAGACTTATAGTCATCAGTCGAAAGACGAGCCTTGTCGATATTGGCTATTACCTGATTAACTCGATGGATACCTTTGTAATAGATATTCCAGCGGTTCAGAATAAAATTATTCGATGTGTTGAAGCGGAAATGCGCAAGTTGTCCCATGTGACCGGACAGACCTTCGTCTCTACCAATCACATTATCACCTATGGCTTCGCCAAAACGCCAATCGGTATCTTGCATCGCATTGCTTTGAAGAATGTCATAGGCTGCATTTAAGCTTGCCTGCAACTTGTATCGGGTGTCATAGAACTTTTCCGATGTATTGTTCCCTTTAACTTCCTGTTCAAGGAAATCATCGCACCCAGAAAGAACCGAGCCGACAGCGGCAATTATTATGCCGATGACGAGTCTGAATCCTCTTAGTTTACAATTATTATTTAGTGTCATGATAATATACATTTAGAATCCGAATTTCAAACCAAAAGTGAAAGAACGGGCCTGAGGATAATTTCCATGGTCGACACCCATATTAAGGTTGTTACCTTCTGTACCATCGACCTTACCCACTTCAGGATCAAAACCGTCATACTTGGTAAATGTGAGAAGGTTGTATGCGGTTGCAGACAGAACGAGCGACGATAATCCCAGCCGTTTAATAAGAGACGGCTCAAACGAGTACGATAATCTTAACTCCTTAAGACGCACATACGAACCATCTTTTACCAAGAAGTCGCTGGAACGGAAATTTCTTGCAGCATCATCAGGATCAAGATCAGGAACTGTAGCTGAAGTGTTAAGAGGGAAAAACGCTCTGTTTTCGGCAACCTGACCTGACCAATGCTTTTCGCGGATATCCGCATATACATTGCCGTTTCCGGCATTATACAGATAGTAATCCATTACATTGAAAATCTTATTACCTGTCTGACCTTGGAAGAATACCGATAGTTCTAATCCTGAATAACGGAATTTAAGAGGTACACCGAATACGAAATCGGGTAGCGGAGAGCCAAGATATGTACGGTCTTCATCCGTAATGCGGCCATCATTGTTAAGATCCTTGAAGCGGAAATCACCGACACGAGTAGTTTGCTCAGAATCCATCTTGCCCGGTTCATACTGGGCAGATGCCTTAACTTCCTCTGGTGTTTGGAATATACCATCGGTCACATAACCGTAAAAGCTGCCAATCGGATGTCCGACGGCTGTCTTGGTAACTGCATCCGAGATACTTCCCTCTGACAATCGGTTACCCCAAATAGGCTCATTTCCGGTGCCAAGTGAGGTTACCTTGTTTTTGATCCAAGAAAGATTGAAACCTACATCAAAAGAGAATTTTCCAAAGCTTTGACGATATGTCAATTGGGTCTCAATACCATAGTTCTTCACTGCACCGGCATTGGTCATCGGGTTAGAGTCAAGACCAGCAGAAGGAACAGTTGGAACAGCTATCAGCATATCGGTTGTTCTCTTATCAAAATACTCAAAACCGAATAAGATAGTATTGTTGAGAAAAGCGAGGTCAATACCCGCGTTTAATGTTTCAGTCTTTTCCCATTTAATATCGGGATTGCCTATTGTCAGTGCAGTATAACCGGGCTGTAGCACATGTGTTCCTTGACCATAGGGATAATTAAACTGACTTACAAGATATGTATAGCAAGCAAGCTCGTCGATTCGGTTGTTACCAAGTTTACCCCAACCAACACGTAATTTACCAAGGCTCAGCCATGTCTGGTCTCTAAGGAAGCTTTCAGATGAGAATTTCCAGCCGAGTGATACGGATGGGAATGTACCCCAACGATTATTTTTCGAGAACTTCGATGAGCCGTCGACACGAACATTGGCTTGCAGAAGATATCTATCCTTGAAGCTATAGTTAACTCGTCCGATAAATCCGACTGCAGTCCAGTTTCGGTCCAAACCATAAGTTTTATCTCCGGAAATCCACTTGAAAGGAACCACTGGTCAGGATCATTTGAGGGAGTACCTCTTTTCGTAGATTCTTGATAAGAATTCTTATATCCTTCAGCAGTCTGGCCGGCAAGTACGGTTACAGCATTATTTTCATTCTTCCAGTTGAAGGTTAAGAGATTATTAATCTCCCACTTGTTAATAGTATTACGATAGTTATATACTTGAGAAAGGTCTGTCATTACAAAATCTTCCTCAAGTTTATTCACCTCCGTAAAACGACGATTTGTCTGAGGAGCAACATAATATGAAGCCTTGAACTGATAATTGAAGAATTTCAGGAAATCAGCAGAAAGAGTCGCATTTAAATCAAAGCGATCACGCTGAATGGAACGATGATTGCGTTCAAGCTGGGCAATAGGATGATCTTCTGACCAATATCCTTTCGTATCATGGATTCTGACAAGTGGATTCTGGTAAAGGGCCCGTTTAAGAATTGAGGCTGAACCTTCGGGAACAAGGTCTCTATCTTCATTAGAGTATGACAGATTTGCCATAAGCGTCAACCATGATGTAATCTTCTGATTAAGGTTCACACGGGCGTTGAAGCGGTTGTAATCAGAAGATTTCACTATACCTTTTTCATTATAATATCCTGCACTGACAAGATACTTTGTATTGTCATTACCACCACTTACCGTTGCATTATATTGCTGTTTGATACCGGTGCGGGTTATTGCATCCCACCAATTTGACGGAGTATCCTCCCGTATATAATCCAACAGATATTTTTTTGACTCGTCAAAGGCGTAAGTGCCGTCGGGCTGCTTGGTTTGATAGAGGCGACCGTCTTGTGAGTAGGTTGTTGTGCCATTGATATAATCCTTCATCAGGGCATAGTCTTCAACACCCATAACGTCAATTTTCTTCCAAGGATTGGAAACACCAAAGTAAGCATCGAAAGTGACAGACACTTTGCCGCTTTCGCCGGATTTAGTTGTGATAGCAACTACACCGTTTGCTGCACGTGCGCCATAAACAGCAGAAGACGCTGCATCCTTAAGAATCTCAATGCTGGCAATGTCATTTGGGCTAATGTGAGTAATGTCGTCGACAATAAAACCATCTACGACATACAAGGGATCGGCATCGTTAACAGTTCCCGTACCACGAATCTTGATAGTAGTAGCACCACCGGGCGAACCACTGTTTTGAATAACATTGACACCGGATGCCTTACCTTGAAGGGCTTGTAGTGCGGATGAGACAGGAGTGTTGTTTACATCCTTGCCGCTGATGGATGATATAGAACCGGTAACATCACTTTTACGCTGAACGCCGTAACCGACAACAACCACCTCGTCAAGAATCTGAGAGTTGACAGTCATATAGACGTCAATATTTGTGCGACCGTTAATCTTTTCTTCTTTAGTATCAAGACCGACATACGAAAATACGAGAATTCCGTTTGACGGAGCTTTGACCGTATAGTTACCGTCGATGTCCGAAACGGCAACGGTCTTCTGACCCTTTACTAATACAGATGCACCGATTACAGGTTCATTAAGTTCTGAGTCATATATGGTGCCGCTGACAGTTATCAGGTCCTGTGCTGAGACACCAATGCTTGTTATGGCTAATAACAGAAGTGCTATAAGCCGTGATAGATTCTTAGACATATTTTCATGTGATAAGATTAGGTAATCACTTATGATTGTAACCTCGACTCCAGTTATTTAAGGAAATGGTTCGGAGGCAGACTCAACTGCCTCCGAGCCAACCTTAGCTAACCTAAAACAATCTTATTTTACAATCAATTTTGAACTATAATTGCTTTCTTCGGTCTCGATTGAAAGCATATAGAGACCAGATGCCATACCGCTCACCTGTACGGTATTATTGTCGGGATTTGCAACAGCCTTGACAAGGGCGCCGGCGAGATTATAGATGCGCACTGATTTAACAGGAACATCAACATTTACTGTGAAGTAAACAGACGTTGGATTAGGAGATACACTGATTACGGTATTATTATCGGCAAAGACTCCCTCAATACCTGAAGATTCAGCGATTTCCTTGCGGGTGCGATACTCAGGCTCCATGACATCAGGATTCTTTTCAGGATCGTATCCGGGCTGACGATAGTGATAGCAGTAGAGCTGATTGGTTACTGACGATGTGTAAAGAAGGTCTCCATTGAGGTTGCGGAGGCTATACACTTTGTCACCGTTTGCGTCAATATTTGACACGACGGTTGCTTTGCCATCTTTTGAGTCAAGGCGGTGAAGTTTTGTATTTTTCTCACCTGTTCCGTCAAGTGAGCCTTCATTCCACCAGTAGAGTGAACCACCGGCAACAGTAAGTTCCTTCGCCCAGTTACAACCGACACCGGGAGCATAGTCGTCCTGCATCCATACTTCTTCACCGTCGAAGCAATGAAGTTCGCCACCGAAGCAAGTCTCGATAGTAGCATCTAATCCGGTATTAGCGCAGAAAATATATACGCCATCGAATACAACTCCGTTATCAGGTGCGGAGTGGTGGGTTTCGGTTGTAGGAATGAGATTAAGATCCTTCCATCCGATGTTGCCTTTTTCGCAGTTTGTCCAAGCGAGCTCATTGCCGATTGTAGGACTCTTAGAGCGGAATACGATATATCCGTTGTAGGGTTCACCAACCATAGTTGCGTTACCGCCTTCGCCAAGGCCACTAGCATTGATGGCAGGGTTGGTGTTGAAGATTTCGTAAGTGCCTTCTTCAGTTCCGTCTGAAGCCCAAGGCTCGTTGCCTGATTCAAGCGACCATGCTTTGAAGAAAACTTTCTCGTTGTAGAAGTTCTGCAGGTGGCAGAGTGCGGGATTCAAGGTTGACTGACCATCACCCTTGGCGTTATCGGGCTGGATGTTGATATCCTTTACCAGATAGGTGCCGGCTTCAGTACCATCTGTTACCCAGAGTTCTTCGCCGTGCGTAACGCCGGACTTGTCGGATTCGTTGCCTTTGAAGAATACTTTACGGCCGACGCGCATGATAGAGCCATAACGATGGTCACCGTCTTCGACACCGGGATAGATACAATCTACCGCTTTGACAAGTTTTGTGCCTTCCTCTGTGCCATCTGAGATCCAGAGCCAACGCTGGGGGGTCGATGCAGCAAATTCGCTTTCGCCGTCAGTAGCGAAGAATACGAAATGAGTTTCGTCCATCTGGCAGAAAGCGATGGGGTTGCTTGAACCGAAGTCATGAATATCTTTTATCATGTATGTTCCTGCCTCGGTGCCGTCTGAGATCCAAAGCTCCGAGCCGATATCTTCGCTGTCCTTAGCGGAAAATACGACCTTGTCATTGAATCTGGTCAGCCACTGGATGTCTGAGGTTGCGACACCGGGATTGATGTCTTTTACCATATGGGTGCCTGTGGGAGTACCGTCTGTCACCCATAATTCTTCGCCGTGATCTGCGTCTGTAGCGGAAAAATATGCCTTGTATCCCTTTGAGGGTGAACCTGCCACACAGAGATTTTTCTGTTTGACAAACATTTTTTCTTGGCCGATGTTAGCTGTAACACCTGCCGGGAGCAGTGAGGTTGTCCCATCAGGAAGTGCCTGTGCAACTGCTCCGAAGCTGCTCACTAAGGCAGCCGTTAGGAGTAAAGATTTCTTACACATAGTGATTGGTTTGTTTTAGTTATTGTTATTGAATTAGATTATTTAGTAGCCTGAGATACTTCTTTTCTGGTCGAGAGCATCTGTTCTACTTCAGCTTTTGCCTGTTCTCTTGGTTTGGAGAAAATCCGGTTAATCCGTTCTACATCAAATTTTGGCGAGCGATCATAGGTATAAATACCATTTTTCTCCAATTCGACATCAACTATCTGAGTATAGCAGAAGCCGGCGATATGATCAAGACTTAAAATAACATTAACCTGTTCTTCCAGACGCTTATAGTATTCGTCAAGACTTTGGGGAGCTTGGCCATATCCCCAAAAAGCATCCTCTGTCGCTACTTCCGGTGCATCCATTTTCTTATTCCATTGAATACCACCGAATTCATCAATCATATAGCACTCACCTTTGTATTCGGCACTCTCTTTCGGGTGGTGAATCCAAGGCTTTCCATTAGAATTTAGGCTAAGCTGATTGTAAAGGGCTACAGGATCTTGAACATATGTATGTTCAGCGTAAATATCAGTGAAACCGGCATGATGTCCACCACTGGATGCAACCACAGGTCTGGTCCTGTCCAGATTCTTAGTCATGAAATAAAGGTCATTTGTTAATCGATTGCGCTGACCATCAACATCTTTAATCCAAGTTTCATTCAAGGGTGACCATGCGATGAGTGATGTCACATTGTAGTCACGATCAATACATTCATGCCATTCAGCCAGCATATTGCGAGCTGCAACCTTATCAGTCCAGTTCATTCCCCAGCTTGCTGATTCACCCCAAGTCAGGTATCCAAGTTTATCCGCCCAATAAAAATAGCGAGGTTCAAATACCTTCTGATGGAGTCTTGCTCCATTGAATCCGGCAGCCTTGCCGAGTTCAATATCCCTTTTGAGTTGCTCATCGGTCGGAGCAGTCCATTGACCGTCAGGATAATAACCTTGGTCGAGTACAAGTCTCTGATAATAAGGCTTGTTATTCAGATAAAAAACTCCGTTGCGCAGTTCTGATTTTCTCATTCCCGCATATGAGTTTACTTTATCTATAGTTTCCCCATTCTTATTGATTACTGAAAACTCAATATCGTATAAGAATGGATCTTCAGGCGACCATGTTTTGGCTTTCTTTATTTCAGCAGTTATAAATGAGCTATTGCTGGCGGGTGTGGTTTTTTCGCATACAACCTTGTTGCCATCCTTAATTTTGATGTTGAATTTTGACGAACCATCAACATTATAGAACTTCGGCTCAAATACGAACTGGTTTCCATCAAGGTCAGGAGTAATTCGGCACTGCTTTAAAGCATACTGATCAACAGCTTCAAGCCAAACGGTTTGCCAGATACCTGTAACGCGAGTATAGAAACACTCATAAGCATTGAGACGACGAGATTGTTTGCCGAGAGGCTGCTGCCAAGATTTCACATCGTCCTCTACATAGACAACCAAATCATTGTTTTCACCATATTTAAGAGCGTCAGTTAAATCAACGGCAAAAGATGCGCCACCTCCATAGTGAGTGAACAGTGATTTGCCATTGATGAATACTTCCGCACGATAATCAACGCCGCCGAAGTTAAGAAGGACTTTTTTTCCATCCCAATCTTCAGGAATCGAAAGATTCCGATGATACCACATAGCGTTGATAAAATCGGTGTGACCTACTCCTGACAGAGTGCTTTCAGGACAGAAAGGAACAATTATTGAGTTCTGAAAACCCGTCGATTCAGAATAACCATGTTCTTTTCCGCTTTTCCCGAAGTCAAAAGTATAACTCCATTCCCCGTTCAAATTAGTCCAATCCTTTCTTTCAAATTGAGGTCGGGGATATTCAGGACGCGGCAAACTTACCGGCTCTGATGATGAACCATAACAACTGAGTGCGATGGCCGCTGAGATTAATGTTGCAAGATACTTAATTTTCATGGTTGATTATATTTTTTTCTGTCGCAAAGTTATTTAACAAACCTACCTATGGATGGGTAAAATTGTGTTTAATATCGGTAATAATGTCTAATGACGGCAGGTAAAGTTTCGCAAAACGCTGATATTGGACATTATTACCTGAAATCAAAACAGGATTACCCGATAGGGCTGCATCTTTGACATACCTTTGCACCATCAATAAAACCAACGATATCATGTATAAGCTAAAACCAATCACAAGCATGGTTCTTGCAGGCATGGCGACAATACCTCTTATATGTTGTTTGTCATGTAGAACCGACAAAAGCTCTAAAACAATGTCTGCAGAAGACAACAATCGTTCTCCCCAAGAGATATTCTACGCAGACCCGACGGTATTCGTGGAGAACAATAAGTTCTATCTTACCGGAACAAGAAATCGCGAGCCTCTTGGATTTGCGCTTCTTGAGTCCGAAGACCTGAAGACATGGCAACCGGCCAAGGCTGACTCGATGATTCTAATAGCCGGTAATGGGTCATTTGGAGACAAAGGATTCTGGGCTCCGCAGATTATAAAGAGCGGAGATGAGTATTGGCTTACATATACGGCTAACGAACAAACTGTATTCGCTCAATCGGATAGTTTGGCCGGCCTCTATACTCAAACAGAGATTACTCCTATCGACGGCTCTGAAAAGAACATAGACTCATTCCTTTTTAAGGACGACGATGGTAAATGGTATCTGTATCATGTCAGATTTGATCACGGAAACTTCCTTTGGGTCGCTGAGTTTAATCCACAGACAGGGAAGATTGTAGATGGCACTCTAACACGTTGTTTTAAGAACGATCAGGCATGGGAGGCGACACCTGCATATGATAGTGCGCCAATCATGGAAGGACCCACCGTGATAAAACTTGACGGCAAGTATTATCTGTTCTACTCTGCCAATCATTTCATGAGTCCGGACTATGCAGTGGGTTACGCCACTGCGGATTCACCAATGGGACCTTGGACCAAGAATCCGGACAACCCGATAATACATCAGAATATTGTTGGTGAAAAAGGATCAGGACACGGTGATATATTCCAAGATGCGAATGGTAACTATCGATATGTCTATCACGTACATAATTCTGACAGTGTAGTATCGCCACGACGTACACGCATTGTATCATTGCTCTTTGATAAAGAGCCTAAGAGTGGTATATATCGCATTAAAGCCGATAAGGAATCGATTATTAAACCGCACATGTGTAACTAATTTATGGTAAAAAGATTGTTAATTTTTTGCATGGGACTTTTAATGTCCCATGCATTTATAGTTGTTGCATCCACCCATGTAGCAATTAAGTATCCCGGGAAAAAAAGCACAGAGTTTGTCCTATTAAAGGGAAAGGATGGTCAACTGGTCAATGATAAGGATTTACCCTTAATCATTGACCGCAAAGTCGAAAGCAAAGGTGATGTTACAAATATCACACTGAATATCAAGGCAAAAGAGACTTGTTGGTTTAATCTTACGGATACTATAAATACTGGAATGAAGACAGAAGAATGTGAGTTCTATATGCCCGGATTTTGGTATCATCGTAATCTTCGTTCACCCAAAGGTGCTCCGGCGTTTCATACATCGAATAGTTGGTGCGTAAGAGAAGATCGACTCAGCACACCTCTTGCGGGGATTTATGATACGGTCAACAAGTGTGGAATGACTGTTATGAGACTTGATGTAGACAATAATGCACATGATTGTGTTCCACAGAATCAATCCGGTGAAGTAATTCTTCCGAGTACAACATCGGTGGGATCTATAGGATTTTCTAATAAATGTGGTTGTTCCTCGTTGGTGTATGGGTTTCCATATAGCGAAACACCTAAAAGATATATCAGAAAGCTGACCCTTATCGATCCGGTATATGCCTTCCAACAAATTGAAAAAGGAGATTCCATAGCATTAAAATGGCAGATACGGAAAAGTATTAACAATGATTATTCAGAATTCGTAGCCGATACATGGACATATTCATACGATGTCATGCAACCTCAACCAATGGATGATGCAATGAGTCGGGAAGACGCAATGAAGTGTATGTCGACATATTTTATTGATAGCTATGTAGATGACTATGATTTGAAATACTTCTCTGGTATGCGTATGCGTACAGATGACTGTGCAAATACCGAAAATTATCAGGTAGGTTTTGTTGGTCGTGTCCTTCTTAATGCTTTTAATGCCCTCGAATACGGGGAAACAACCGGCCGCGAGCAACTTACTGAAAAGGCTAATGCAATATTTAACAGTGTTTTACAGAATGGATTCACTGATGATGGTTATTTCAGGGAAAATGTCAGACTGAGTAAGAATGAAGAAAGTGATGTCTTAAGTATAAGACGTCAATCAGAAGGAGCGTATGCAATACTCTCTTGGCTCAACTACGAACAGAATAAAGGGCGGAAGCATCCGAAATGGGAAGCAAAAATCCGACAGCTTATGGATAATATTGTAAGTCTACAGAATGAGGACGGAAGTTATCCGAGAAAATTCAAAGCTGATAAAACTCATGTTGACCCGACCGGCGGCAGCACTCCATCAGCAACCTTGCCTCTCACAATGGCTTATGATTATTTTGGTGATAAAAAATATCTCGAATGTGCGAGAAATACAGGCCATTATCTTGAAAATGAACTGATTTCCAAAGGTGATTACTTTTCATCGACACTTGACGCAAATTGCGAAGACAAAGAGGCGTCGCTGTATGCGACAACAGCGATGTACTACCTTGCATGCGTAACAAATGGCAAAGAGCACGAACACAATCTACAACAGTGCAAGAAAGCTGCATATTTTTGTCTGTCTTGGTACTATATGTGGGATGTGCCTTTCTCGAAAGGTCAAATGCTCGGAGATGTCGGATTCAAGTCGAGAGGCTGGGGTAATGTATCTGTTGAAAATAATCATATTGATGTTTTTATTTTCGACTTTGCTACGGTTCTTGACAAGTTATCAATTCATTACTCAGAACCTCGCTTCTCTAACTTTGCAAATGTAATAAAAACATCAATGCTTCAGCTTATGCCAACTGAAGACAATATGTACGACATTGCCAAAGCCGGATATTACCCTGAAGTTATCCAACATACTACATGGGATTATGGTAAAAATGGCAAAGGGTTCTATAATGATATTTTTGCACCCGGGTGGACGGTAGCTTCTTTGTGGCAAATGCTATGTCCTGAGAGGATTGATAACTGTTTCAAACGTAATAATACACCTGTTTTATCTGTCAATACACTATAATGAAATTTCCTTCAGTATTATCGATACCATTGTTTCTTGGTCTGTCGTTCCCCAGCTTACAGGCTCAAGAAAAACCAAATATACTGGTTATTCTCGCCGATGATCTTGGCTACTCTGACTTAGGATGTTATGGTGGTGAAATCAATACGCCAAACATTAATCGTCTTGCCGAGAATGGATTGCGTTTTAATCGTTTTTATAATGCCAGCAGAAGTTGCCCAAGTCGGGCATCACTGCTTACCGGTCTTTATCAGCATCAGGCCGGTATTGGCCGCATGACATTTAATCAAGGACTCCCCGGATACCGAGGAACAATTTCTCGTGATGCGGTGACTATTCCTGAAGTTCTCAAAAATGCAGGCTACAGAACCTCAATGATAGGTAAATGGCATGTTGCAGAGACACCTCTTAGAGAAGATCAACGCGACTGGCTTAATCATCAGGTACAACATGAAACATTCACTGATTTAAGCAACTATCCTGTTAATCGAGGTTTCGACACACATTATGGAACAATATATGGCGTAGTTAATTACTATGATCCATTCAGTCTTGTTGAGGGTGAGGTGCCTATTGATAGTGTTCCGGAAGGATACTACATCACTGATGCACTTTCAGATCGAGCTGCGGAAGAAATCCTGCAATCCGATGATACTCCATTCTTCATGTATTTATCGTATACTGCACCTCACTGGCCTTTACATGCCCTTCCCGAAGATATTGAGAAGTATAAAGATACATACACAGTCGGATGGGATTCTATTCGTAATGCCAGATATGATAAAATGCTGGAGCTCGGTATATTCGGAGATAGTAATAATTATCTTACTGAACGACAGTTTTCTGATAGTTGGGAAGATAATCTTACCGCAGAATGGGATGCGAGAGCAATGGCAGTACATGCCGCAATGATTGACAGGATGGATCAAGGTATTGGAAAAGTCATAGACGCCCTCGAAAGTTCTGGAAAACTGGATAACACATTGATATTGTTTTTATCCGACAATGGATGTAGTCCGGAAGAATGTCAGAATATGATCCCCGGGGAAGAATGACAGGCCGGATATGACACGCGATGGCAGACCTATAGTCTATGTCAAGAACAAAGAATTGATGCCTGGTCCGGAAACAACCTATGCATCCTTAGGTGCTGAATGGGCTAATGTTGCGAATACACCATTTAGATATTGGAAAGCAAAATCCTATGAAGGTGGAATCTGCACCCCTTGTATTGCACATTGGCCTAAGGGAATAAAAGCAGCAAAAGGGTATATAACTGATGAAATATGCCATGTCATCGACATTATGTCAACTTGCGTTGACATTGCGGGTGCTACATATCCTACTAAGTACAAAGGACATAACATCATTCCAATGGAAGGTAAAAGTCTAAATTCTATTTTTCAGGGTGAAAAAGTGAAAAGGCATGATTATGTAGCATTTGAACATTTCAACGAGGCCGCACTGATAAGCAATGACGGTTGGAAAATAGTCAGAGCCAAACAGTCTATACCTTGGGAACTTTATAACTTAAATACAGATCGTACAGAAAAAGTTAACCTTGCGGACAAATATCCGGAGATAGTTGCTAAACTAAGTAGTGACTATGATAATTGGGCTGCGAAGTGTATGGTATATCCTAATCCCGATAGAAAAAAATGAAAAAGATTTGCTATACAGTAGCAGGGCTACTTTTATTGGCATGCTGCAGCTGTCAACAACAAAAGAGATTACCCGTTGAAAAGCCAAACGTGATTGTCATTCTTGCGGATGATTTAGGTTTTGGTGACGTTAGTTTTTATGGCTCCAAAACCATTAATACTCTAACATTGACAGTTTGGCTTATAATGGAGTAACATTCACTAATGCATACGCATCATCATCAACATCAACCCCCAGCCGTTATGCACTGATGACGGGAATGTATCCTTGGAGAGATGACATTAAAATTCTACCCGGGGATGCACCTTTAGTCATATCGACTGAACAGCCCACATTACCCAAAATGATGCAGCAATCAGGCTATGTAACAGGCGCAATTGGCAAATGGCATCTCGGAATGGGCTCTGGAAATGTCAATTGGAATGATACGATTCGACCGGGTGCTAAAGAAATCGGGTTTGATTATTCCTGCCTGATTGCTGCGACAAATGACCGTGTGCCTACAGTGTTTGTTGAAAATGGTGGAGTTGTTAATCTCGACCCTGATGATCCAATATTTGTTGATTATGAGAACAATTTTGAAGGAGAACCATCCGCCATTGACAATCCTGAAATGATTAGAATGGCATGGGCACATGGACATAATAACGCAATTGTCAATGGCATACCTCGTATCGGATACATGAAAGGCGGTCAATCAGCACGGTGGATTGATGAAGATATGGCAGACTATTTCGTGGGGCAAGTTAAAGGTTTTCTACAAGAGAACAAGGATAAACCATTTTTCCTCTATTACGGATTGCATGAACCCCATGTTCCCAGAGCACCTCATAAACGATTTGTAGGAACTTCAGGAATGGGTCCGCGCGGTGATGCCATTATCGAGGCTGATTGGTGTGTTGGTCAACTTGTTTCAGAATTACGTCGCTTAAACTTATTGGACAACACGATAATCATTTTCAGTAGTGATAACGGGCCTGTTCTGAATGACGGATACAAAGACAATGCTGCGGAACTTGTAGGCGACCATAAACCAGCGGGAGGTCTGCGTGGAGGTAAATACAGCCTTTATGATGGCGGAACACATATACCTTTGTTAGTATATTGGAAAAATAGAGTAACTCCTGTTGTATCAAATGCTCTTGTCAGCCAAATGGATTTATTTGCCTCTATCGGCAAGTTGATTGATGCAAATGTTCCTGAAGGATTGGATAGCAAGCAGCTACAGTCATCTTTCCTTGGAGAAGACTTGAACGGTAGGCAAGATTATATAATTGAGAACCAAGGTAAACTGGCTCTGCGCAGCGGAGACTATGTTTTTATGCCGGCATACGACGGACCGAAAACAAACCTTACCGGGAATGAGCTCGGCAACCTTGGTGAAAACGGATTATTCAACCTTACTAAAGATCCGTCTCAATTAAATAATTTGGCTTCGGATAACAAAGAACTAACAGATTCTTTGGAAAAAGTATTCCTTGATAGAACTATGGGATTCTACCGCCCATTTGTTGAGGAGGTTACATTAAAGTAATATTTATAAGATCTCTAATGTCCTGCTTTATAAATAATACATCTGAGAATGGGGTCAATCAGTTTGCCCCATTCTCAATCATAGCCAAGCCTGTTGGATCTACTTGTAATTTGCGGTGTAAATACTGCTACTATATTGACAAGGCCAGCGAATTAGGTTATTCTGGTAAAACAATAATGACTCTTGAAACATTAGAGAACTATATTAAAAAATATATCCTTTCTCATCCCGAAGGTCATCGTGTAGATTTCATTTGGCATGGTGGAGAAGCAACAATACTTCCCCTTGGCTTTTATAAAAAAGCGGTTGAACTACAAATTAAGTATTCATCTAATCGCATAATATCAAATAGTTTACAAACGAATGGCACCCTGCTTAATGATGAGTGGTGTAGATTCCTGAAAAAGAACAATTGGCTTGTTGGCATTTCGATAGATGGAGACATGGATGTTCATGATGAATATCGAAAAACAGAAACAGGAAAAGGAAGTTTCCTTAGAGTTATGCGAGGGATTCGGTTGCTAAATCGTTATGGCATAGAGTGGAATGCAATGGCTGTCGTCAATGATTACAATAGTGAATATCCATTGGATTTCTATCATTTTTTTAAGGGAATAGGCTGTAAATATTTGCAATTCACCCCCATCGTTGAACGATTTGAACAGAACAGTACATATTCTGATGCTAACTCAGACATAATGCCCTTTTCCGTCAAGCCTGAGAAATGGGGCCATTTCTTATGCACCATATTTGATGAATGGGTTAAATCTGATGTCGGAGAAGTATTTGTACAGATATTCGATGCTACACTTGCCAATTGGGTTAAAGTTGTTCCCGGACTCTGTTCTCTGGGCGATAATTGTGGCGCCTCTTTGGTCATGGAACATAATGGAGATATTTTCTCTTGTGACCATTTCGTATCCCATCAATACAGAATTGGAAATATTAACACGGATTCAATTAGAGAAATAATCAACAATAATTGTCATCAAATTTTTGCAAAAAACAAGACAGACAGTCTTCCGGAAGAATGTAATAGCTGTCAATGGAAAATCCTTTGTAACGGAGGATGCCAAAAAGACAGGTTTGTTCCGAGTGTATCTGGTAAAAAATCAATCAATTATTTGTGTAAAGGGTACAAACATTTTTTTGAACATACAGCTTCGGCTATGCAGTTCATGAAGAATGAAATACTTAATAGACGTCCACCGTCCAATATAATGAGATCTGGAATTTTAAATAATCAAGAATCCACCATATAAATCATCAAGCATGAAAACAATAATTCACAATGAATTTACGAAACGCTTCGGACAGGAAGGCGTTTTCTATGCCTCTGCTGGCAGAATCAACCTTATTGGCGAACATACCGACTATAACGAAGGCTATGTATTCCCCGGTGCAATAGACAAGGTGATAATGGCTGAAATAGCTCCTAATGACACAGACAAAGTACGTGTCTACTCGATTGACATAGATGAGTATGTGGAGTTCGGTCTGAACGAAGAAGATGCTCCCACTCAGTCATGGGCACGTTATATCTTTGGCGTATGCCGTGAGATTCTCAAACGTGGTGGCTCAGTAAAGGGCTTTGATGCCGTATTTGCCGGTAATGTACCTCTTGGTGCAGGACTGTCTTCATCTGCCGCACTTGAAAGCTGTTTTGCCTTCGCTCTCAACGATATGTTCAATGACAATAGTATCGATAAGTTTGAGCTTGCTCGTATCGGTCAGTCAACCGAACATAACTACTGCGGCGTGAACTGTGGCATAATGGACCAGTTTGCATCGGTTATGGGCCAGAAGGGGAAACTTATGCGTCTTGATTGTCGCTCGATGGAATTTGAATATTTCCCGTTCAACCCCGAGGGCTATGAGCTTGTGCTGCTTGATTCAGCAGTGAAACATGAACTTGCCGATTCGCCTTACAATAAACGGCGTGCTTCGTGTGAGCGTGTCGCAAAACGTCTGGGACTTGAGACATTGCGAGATGCAACAATGACAATGCTTAAAGCAATCCGCACTGACATCACGGCAGAGGACTATTTCCGCGCAAAATTCGTCATCGAGGAGAAGGACCGTGTCCTTGCGGTGTGTGATGCTCTCAACGCAGGCGACTATGAGACTGTAGGTCAGAAAATGTATGAAACTCATCACGGCCTTTCTGATGATTATGAAGTTAGTTGCGAGGAACTTGACTTCCTTAACGACATCGCAAGGGAGTGTGGTGTGACAGGCTCTCGCATCATGGGCGGCGGGTTTGGTGGTTGTACCATCAATCTTGTCAAAAAAGACCTTCTTGACAAATTTGTCGAGACCGCAAAAGTAAGATTCAACGAAAAATACGGTCATGAGCCTAAGGTATATCCTGTGGTTATCAGTGACGGAGCACACAAGGAGGAATAAGCAATGTCATCAAATAAGACCGTACTGATATCAGGTGGTGCCGGATATATCGGTTCTCATACAGCTGTTGAACTGATAAATGCGGGCTACAATGTGGTAATCATCGATAACCTTTCAAATTCCGAGAAAGAGGCTGTCGATGGAGTACGCAAGATTACAGGCAAAGATGTTGTTTTTGAAATAGTCGATACATGCGATAAAACTGCTTTACGACAGATATTCAAGTCCTACGACTTTGATTCTGTCATACATTTTGCCGCATATAAGGCGGTTGGTGAATCAATGGCTCAGCCATTGATGTATTATCAAAACAACCTTGTTTCATTTATGAACATCGTTGAGATGATGAAGGAATTCAACCGTCCAAACATTCTTTTCTCGTCATCGGCAACAGTTTATGGCGAGGCGGAAAATCTGCCTGTAACCGAACAGACTCCGCGACAGCCGGCAACATCTCCGTATGGAAATACCAAACAAATTGCCGAGGATATCCTTCATGACTGCTGTCGAGCCTATGAGGGTATACACGGGATAGCGTTGAGATATTTTAATCCTATAGGAGCACATCCATCGGCTCTCATAGGAGAACTTCCACGAGGTGTACCCAACAATCTTGTCCCATTTATCACCCAGACAGCAGCTGGCATACGCAAGGAATTGAGTATATTTGGCAATGACTACGATACGCCGGACGGAACCTGTCTGCGCGACTACATTGATGTTGTGGATCTTGCAAAGCCCATGTAGCAGCAGTGAATCGTATGACTGACTGCAAATTGGACGCTAAATATGAGATTTTCAATATCGGCACCGGCAATCCGGTATCAGTTCTTGAACTGCTGACAACTTTTTGAGAGTGTCAACAATCTTAAACTTCCTTATAAAATCGCGGCTCGTCGTTCTGGAGATGTACCTGCTGTATGGGCTGATACATCACGTGCTAATGAAGTCCTTGGTTGGAAAGCTGAACGCCCTCTTAGAGAGACTTTACAGGCTGCCTGGGCATGGGAGAAGAATGTACGAAACATTAAATAATTATCAAATGAAACCAACATTATTCGTTCTCGCTGCCGGAATGGGCAGTAGATATGGTGGTCTGAAGCAGCTTGACTCTTTGGGACCTCAAGGTGAGACAATCATGGATTATTCAATCTATGATGCAATTCAAGCCGGATTCGGTAAAGTAGTATTCGTTATCCGCAAGGACTTTGAGCAGGATTTTAGAGAAAAAGTGCTGTCAAAGTATGAAGGTCATATTCCGGTAGAGGTAGTCTTTCAGTCAGTTGACAAGCTACCGGAAGGCTATGTGTGTCCGACAGAACGCACGAAACCTTGGGGAACAAACCATGCAGTACTGATGGGTAAGGACGTTATCAACGAACCGTTTGCAGTTATCAATGCTGATGACTTCTATGGTCGTGATGCCTTCAACGTAATTGCATCAGAGCTTAGCAGACCCCATACCGGCAAGGGAGACTATTGCATGGTAGGTTTTCGCATCGGTAATACTATGAGTGAAAACGGATCTGTAGCGCGAGGCGTATGCAAAGTCAAAGGCGGAAACCTCGCTTCAATCGTCGAGCGCACGAAGATTGAATATGATGAAAATCACGACATTGTATATCTCGATGATTACGGATTCAAGGAAACGCTCAATCCCGTCACTCCTGTGTCAATGAATTTCTGGGGCTTTACCCCTGATTATTTTGATTACAGCGAGCGCGAATTTAGGAAATTTCTTGATGAGAACATCAATTCCGAAAAAGCTGAATTCTTTATTCCGCTTGCGATTGACTCGCTTATTGATTCTGGAGAAGCTCATGTTAAAGTGCTGGATACCACCAGTAAGTGGTTTGGCGTCACTTATGCTAAGGATCGTCCCGGTGTTGTTGAAAAATTCTCTGAGCTTCACGCCAATGGAGAATACCCCGACAATCTTTTCGGGAAATAATCATCGTAGCTTACACATGGTAAAAGAGGGATTCCAATACATAAGAGTCCCTCTTATTTTATCTTGAACCATTGTTCAACATATTAACATATGAATCAGATTCTAATCATTGATGCCTCCGACTCCGACCGTCGGCTTATGTCGGGCTTGCTAACGCGGGCCGGATATGAACCGATAGTTGTAGATAGCATAGAGGCTGCAAAGGAGAAGGGGTAAAGTTGCCACCCGGCGCGGTTATTGTCTCGGCGTTGTCTTTCCGGGACGGAACTGCGAAAGAGTTAATCAACTGGCTGAATGGAAACTAAAGATACAAAAATTTTCTCGGTTTTACAAACTGTAAATCCGAAGGACAAATGAAATTTCAGGTTAGCGAGGGTGCAATTTCAGCGGTTTTCCCTGATTTGAAAAAACTGCACCCTCCATGTAAGATACGAGGGTGTAGATTTTATAAGGTCGGTTCTTTGCAATATCTTGAAAAATAGCGAAATAGGCACTATTGAGGGTGCAGTTGGCAGTACAAATTCTACTGCACCCTTCTTGCACACCCGCAGTTTCAATATTTTGCGCCGATCGGGAATAGGGGTAAAAAGAAAAACCTCTGACAATCAATGATTTTCAGAGGAATTCATCGGTCTAATAGACCCTTTAGTGACCCCGGAGAGATTTATCCAATACGGGGTCAACTATATTGTCTGTCAATACTTTAGATTTCTTGAAAATCATGGATGTTCCCTTTTTGCACACCCGGACATTTCAATGTTCTTCGTATATCTACAACGCAAAAGTAGCTATAATAGTCTGATTTCAGGCTGTTTTCAGTGTTAAAAATTCTATACATCCGAGAGTAATATTTATCGGGTCATGCTGTGCATTGATGAATACGAAAACATAAAAGTCCCTAACCAGACTTCTATCATCAGTACATTGTTATTGATATTCACAACAGGATGTCTCCCTTTTTCTGACTTATAGACTCTCTTTTTTGAGGATTCTATTGATTGTGACAGCGACTGTGTTATTAAGGAAGAGAGAGGTTTCCTTATCATCCTTTACATAGATATGAAACTCTCCCAGTAGAGTGTCAAGTGCCAGTTTACGAAGTTGCTTCAGGTCACCGTCAACCGGAATCTGTCTATGCGCCTCCCAATACTCAGTAACGGCATGGCTCATATATTCCCGAAGAACATTCCTCATGCTTTTCGAGAGTTTTCCCAGTCGCTGTCTTGGAACAAACTCCGTTTCGCTGGGTATGACTGGACAATCATTGACGGTATCATATTGGGGGCCATATTGAAGATAATCCTCAAAAATGCCATGATTGACTTTCACTTCTGCATACTTGGTTGGAACAGTTCCTTTATTCTTACCCTTCTTTGCCATATCTCTATTTAATGATCACAATGCCAGGAATCCTCCAACTGGTAATATTTTCACGGGAAACATCCATCTCTATCGGTTATTGAATATCCTTGACAAATACCCAATGGCCGGTTTTAGGATGACCAAGCCATGCAATATTCCACTCTTTCATCCGTCGTTTGATTGTACTCTCTGAGCATCCGGCAATTCGAGCCAACTCAGCGCGACTGATTCCATTGTTTTCTTTGATTGCTCGAATGACAGCATGTTTTTGAGGGCCATCTTCCACTATTTGAAGGTCATTTTGACCCTCTAAATCGGTTTGCGGGTCAACTTTTATTCTTTGGAGGTCATTTTGAACATCATTTTCGTTATTGAGACGTTCATAATACAACGCTTTGCCTTTCAAAGTCAATCCGTATCTCTGGTTTGGAGCATTCGTGCTATCCGGATTTTCAAGTGCAACTAAACCTGCCGATATCGCAGGTTTTAGATAAGTTTTTGTAAATGAAAACCTTGACGTAAGCCTCATGATTCCAAGTATATCATGTAGGGATAACCAATCTTCTCCTATTATCCCAATTAGTTTCAATATAGACATTTTGATTGTCCTACCCTCTTTGGTCAAGCTTGCAGCAGCTGAACCTCTACTTGTACCATCACTTGTACTATTACTTGTACTATCACTTGTACTATCACTTGTACTATCACTTGCACTATTACTTGCACTACTATTTGCGCTACTACTTGCGCTACTACTTGCGCTACTACTTACGTCCACTGTGTTCTTGGGACGCATAAAAGTAATTTTGACGATAGTACCGTCACAATAGAATTCCGGAGCAGGCAATCCAGCACCTTCACATTGTCTTGCCATCATTGACAATCCACGCCCCCAATGTTCGATGAGGCCGGCAAGATACATGACATTGGCAATTACCGGATTCGGAGGCATTGAGGTATTTTTACGATCTTCTTCCTCCTTACGCATCAGAGTGTTTGGCGAGATTCTGACTGGGAAGCGACCAGCATTCTCAATTACTATACAGTCATCGTAAATCGCAATACCCACAGTAGCGATCTCATATCCCCATCGCATATGACAGTATGCATTGACAACTGCTTCACGCAAAGCATCATACGAAATCTCAAGATTATCCTCTCTGTAAAGTCGATTATGCGTCGTACCCGAAAGGTTGAGATGCTTGAAGAAGAAAGCCATAGCCGCATCCACCAACTCAAAGATATTACCTTCATGTTGTTGGTTGTCGATGAAATATTGCTTGCTGGCCCCTTTGAACCGCGCAAGGCGTAACCTGCATTGTGGATAATCGGAAAAAACTTTCCCGAACAATACAGCCGCTGAATTGCATACAGCTCCGTCTTTAGTCAGATTTAGTCGTGACAAAGCGATGGGCACAGTATCATTAAGGGCATCGTTTGATAGTCGGCCTCGCCTTACAGCGCCCTGGATCACATTGTGTATGAGCTGTTCATCAAGATCATCAATGGTCAGATTCTGATTCACTTCATTCTCCCATTTGTATTTCAATCCGTGCTGAAGCTCATGAAGCCGGATGAATTTCTCGCGGGGCATGACACTTGTAACGCTGTCATGTCTGCGATATGGTTTGCCATCCCACATATAAGGCTTATCACTCTCCAATCCATCTGTCCGGAATACTATGGCATACTTGTCGGAATTGTCAACCGGCACATATATCGGTTGAATGTCAACCGCCGGATCGAATTTATTGATTGCCTCCCCGATTTCACGGGTGGTCTTGTCGCCGATTTCCTGTCCGATGATTTTGCCTTTGTTCGATACCCCGAACACAACGACACCTCCGGAGCCGTTGAACATACCGCATAATGTCTCCATACCACGGTTAAGCTGTCCGGTGGTTTCCTTAAATTCGACATCAACACCTTCATGGTTTTCAGCCAAATGCTCTATGTAGTCTAAATCAATCGTCATAAATTCAGTGGGATTGTATATGCAAAGTTACAAAAATATATTGAGATTCAGTCACCTTATAGTTCACGCACTGCGTAAATGAGCATTTAAGAATGATTGTCCGTTTTCCATTCCGAATTTACTGCAAATTTACAGGATTTATGGAATACAAACGTAAATCAGATTAGAGAACAAAACTCTCATCTCAATAGGGAAGCACTGCGAAAACTGCGAGAGGCGTGGCGGCTCACGGTGTTGTCGTCGGCTATGCCGTCATAGGTTGACGGCGAAGCAGGCTTCACTGACAACCTCCGACCGCACGCCGACTATGGGAGCCGGCTGAACACCGACTGCCTCATACGCCTTGTGAGATTGCGACAGGCATGTCGCACACACAAGACTTCAATCGACAGACCGTGTTCTTAACGCCTGCTCTTTGATAAGGAATTTGAGCCGCCGCGCCACTCTCCGTTTGATACGGCCCACGGCGGCAAAGAACGTGTCGCTTACGATCCCTCCATAAATTCCGGGGTCGTCCCCGACACATACATTGCCTTATCCGGGGCTGTCATAGCGGTTTCTAATGAAAGTATAGGCATTATCATCGGTGAGAAAGTATGACATACATTAGTTTTCGGAAATGTTTATGGACATTGCTGTTTTCTTACGGATAGCATTTCCGTATGTCTGCTGTTCAGTGTCACCTTGCAGGGCGATGCCGCCTCTATGTTTTCCGCATATTATAATCGGAGTTCAAAGTCTATTCGCTCGTAGTTGATTAACATGCCGGAACGGGGTATTCTTTGGCATTTGCACGAAAAAATCTCCACAGCTCCCGTTGGTCGGTAGTATTTTTTCGTGCGAGTGCCGAACACCCCTTTTCTTCCGTCATGCCTTTATGTCAACGAGCGAACAAACTTCAAACAGCGATTATACGCATTAAAAAAATATCGCCTTATGACACTGAACGACAGACATATCAAAAATCCGAGCTTCACATCATCACCAGCTCATACCGCATTAAAAAAGGCGGCTAAGGTGGTGGGGTTGGCGATAACGGCGATTGTCGGGTTGCTCTTTTGGGCGATACTGAAACCGATATTCCGAGGCGTGGGCTGGCTAATATCCATACTCACCGCAATAGGGATAATCTATTGGATAACGACACTCTAAAACATTTACGACTATGGCACAGAACACAATGAAAGGAACACAAGCGTTCCAAGACACAATCGCCCAATACCTTATGGCAAGGGCTGAAAAAGACCCTATGTTTGCGGTCAGACTCGCAAATCCCTCCAAGACAATGGCTCAGTGTTGTGCCTTTTATGAGTAGAGTAATATTAAGAGAAGTATTATCCAGTACATTCTGTATTCTCTTTATTTTCAGTCAAATCCTTTCAGTGCTTGACATAACAACTTCTCATAACTATATTTGCCACGGGTAATATTGCCCTAAAAACACAATGGTAAATGTATGATAGAAGAGAATCTTCAGCATCTCATTTCGAGATGTGAGGCTTTTCTCCGAGACTCTCGCTATGCCGCCATATCCATACGGAATAATGTCAGACGATGGAACAGTGGCATAGCACAGTATCTGAAGAGAAAGGGCCTTGACGATTATTCACCTCCTTTGGGGGATGAATATCTATGTTCCATACAGGCCCTTGGTATATATACTGAGGGAACTGTAAACGAATATCGCAGATCTGTCCGGATGCTTAATGATATGCTTTTGCTCGGGCATATCAGAAGATCAAGCAAAGTTCCTGTGAAATATGACTTTAGTGGAGCGATTGGCATGGAAATGCTAAAGTTTATAGACTCACAGAGACGTTTGCGCAGAGCAGAAAAGACGATTGCCCATCATCAGCGTAATCTAAGCTATTTCCTTGAGTATCTGGTTCAAGGTAAGTCTCTCACACATCCTATGGAGATAACCAGAAGGGGACATTGTGGCTTATATTGAAGTTTGCTCTAATAAAGTAAGCGCAAGATATTCAATCAGAATGCTTATGTCTTTTTGGTATAAGCATGGGGTAGTCGCAAATGACTTCGATGAGTTTTTTCGCGCATTCAAAGTCAGGCGCAAAGAGAGAATCCCTTCGTTCTATTCATCTGAGGATGTCGTAAAAATCGAGGAATCCGTCAATCGCAACTGCGCTCTCGGAAAAAGAGACTATGCAATCATCTTATTGGCTTCAAGGCTCGGACTCCGTGCGTCAGATATATCCACGTTGACTTTTGATGAGATAGACTGGGAGAGCAATCTTATCAGGAAAAAGATGGTAAAGACCGGCAATTTCATAGAGTTGCCACTTCTGCCAGAGGTCGGAAATGCCATAATAGACTATCTTAAGAATGGCCGTCCGAAATCATCGTCCGTGAATTTGTTCATACTGCACAGACCTCCATATACCACCCTAAGTGCCTATGCAGTATGCAGCCAAATAAACAGGCTGATCACACTCAGTGGAGTGAATGTCACGGGGAAGCATCATGGCCTACATTCACTAAGGCACTCTCTTGCCTCGGCGCTTCTAAAACAATCAACGCCGATAGAAACCATCTCCGAGGTTCTCGGCCATCAGAGTTGTCAGTCGACTATGAGCTATCTGTCCATAGACATGGAATCGCTCCGGCAATGTGCACTTGAAGTGCCGCTTGTCCCGGACACATTCTATAATCAGAAAGGAGGGTATTTTATGAGCGACACTGATTATAAAAGCGTTCTGGCCCCATATATGGCTCAACTTATGGAAATGGAGCGCGCTGCAGGCGCAGTCAACACGCATCTTCCTGGAACCTTGAAAGCCTTTGATGAGTTTGCCTGCTCTTATGGTCTGAAAGACACATCTGTAAGTGAGAGTTTTATTACCGACTGGCTCAAAACAAGGATTAACGAGAGTGAAAGAACAGTCTATAACAAAGTATCGGTCTGGAGAAAACTTCTTACTCTGATGAATCGCAGAGGTTGTAAATGCTATGTCCCCAGAGCTATGAGAAGACCTCATAGCACGTTTACGCCATACGTGTTCACAGAATCAGAACTTTCATCCATATGGATGGAAATAGACCGCCAAAGAGCACACAAGAACAACGCCGACTCCCCCCACTCATGGCGCTCCCTGCCATTTATCGGCTTTTATACAGTGCCGGTCTAAGAATGGGCGAAGCTCTTTCAATCAGGAACAAGGACGTCAACCTGCAGGACGGCACAATACTCATACACGCCACAAAAAGAGAGGCGGAGAGAGTAATAGCTCTTCATGACACCATGAAGAACGTAATCCGAGACTACATCGAGTGTAGGAACCGGATGCCGCTGTCCGGACTCACAAATCCGGAGCATCACCTGTTTGTAAAGCTGGACGGTACTCCCGTCACAGATAAGGCTGTGTACGCCAACTTCAGAAGTCTGTTGAAAAAATGCGGGATACACAATATGGTGGCCGTTCCAGAGGTCCATGTGTCCACTCTCTGCGACATACCTATGCGGTACAAGCTTTGGCGAACATGACCAGAAAAGGCATGAATATCTATGCGGCACTTCCTGTTTTGTCTGCAAGCATGGGACACCATTCTCTGGAAGCCACTGAATATTATGTGCGTCTTACTCGAAACACATATGCCGACATCGAAAGAAACAGCTCTGCGATTAACGCGTTTGTCTATCCATCTAAATCAAAGAGCCATGATGACTGAGACAGACTTTGCAAACCGGTTAAGCTCATTTATGAGCGAGTATCTCCCTCATGACCGTAATGTGAGCAAGAACACACTGGCCTCGTATAAGGTGGCATTTATCGACTTCATAATCTTTATGGAAAAGCATAAGTCTGTAAATGTCAACCGTGTTATGCTCAAGCATATAACAAGGGAAAACATACTCGATTATCTTCGCTGGATAGAAACTGAGAAAGGCATCAGTCTTGCAACACGCAATTATCGGTTGGCTGCGGTGAAGTCTTTCTGTCGGTTTTTAATGTATAAAGATGTCGAGCGCATGGCTCAATGGCAGAATATTATGTCCATACCTAAGGCCAAAACAGAAAAGAAGGCGTTGGAATATCTTACTCCTGAGGGTATAAAGCTTCTTCTCGAACAGCCGGATCAATCGACCTCAATGGGGCGCCGACATCTTGCACTTCTGGCTCTGATGTACGATACCGCTGCAAGAGTGCAGGAAATGGCAGACTTAATCGTCGGCAGTCTTCGCATTCAGTCGGAACCATATACAATTAAAATAGTAGGCAAAGGGAACAAAGCCCGTATAGTACCACTCTCAAAGGAACAAGTATCTCTGATGAAACAGTATATGTCCGAAAATCAGAAATCGCTCGTTTCTCATACATCGCCTTTGTTCCAAAACTCCAGAGGCGAAAAACTTACAAGAGAAGGAATCGCCTACATACTAAAAAGATATGCAGACATGGCAAGACATCTGAATCCGGGGCTGATACCGCAAAGAATAAGCCCGCACTGCATAAGACACAGCAGAGCCATGCACCTTCTTCATAAAGGGGCCATGCATATCGTAGACCTTAGGGACTTCCTCGGCCATGCTTCGATAGTCACTACCGGAGTATATGCGAGAGCAGACTCCAAAGCAAAAAGGGAAGCTTTGGAGCAAGCTTATAAAGGTGCAACATCTGAAATGTCAGAAAGAGAATGGGAAAATGACAAAAACCTGTTGACCTGGCTTAAACAACTGGGCCACTAAATCTTTATGAGAAGTCCATCTGATAAGTAGCCAAGATAGACGCCTGGATATCAAGCCTCTTTGAAATGGACTTCTCATAATATAGCTCTACTCATAATATGTCTTATGAGAAGCTTCTCATAACAACTTTATCATCGGGGAGGTCAAGAAAAGCGGTTGTTGCGGTTTTACCGACGATGAAATCTTCGGCTGGGCAATGCACTTTTGGGATGAACCCGAAATAGAGGTGAGCAATATAGCCACCAACTGCCAAGTGGTAGTCAATCACGTTGTGGAACTTACCGAGGAAGAAAAGGAACAGGCACGGCAGGACGCCATCAACAAACTCCGTGACGAGGAAATGGCTAAAATGCGCCGACCCAAAACCACCGAGAAGAAAGCAACCGAGAACAATCCCCAAATCGCACAACCCAGTCTGTTTGACCTCTAACACTTTACGACTATGAAACCGAGAACTAAATTTGAACAAGCGGTAATCGCACAGAGTGGGCATCTTCGCCCACTCGCCACCGCACCACGCCGTTGGGCGTTCCGAAATACAATCAATCACTATGCTTTCCAACTACCGAAAGGTCGCACCACTTGTATGGATTGCGGACACTCGTGGCTGATGTCGGAGGCATCCGAGAAATGCACCTGCCCCAACTGCAAGGCTAAACTTGAGGTCAAGGAAACTTATGTACGCAAATGTCAGCAGAAATCCTATCTCAATGTAATAGACACCTGCGGGGAGTATCAGTTATTGCGAATGTTCCTTATGGTGGTGGAAATGCGCAAAGGCTTCAAGGCTTCGCCAGCCTTTTTGGAAATCGGTCAGTATTGGATTGCTCCCAACGGCAGGACGGCACTTGTTGCGATACAGCGTACAATGGGCTGGTATCTTGATTGTTTCGCTTTCGGCTCTCCTATGGAGATAAGGAAGGACAACGACACCTACCGTTACATATCAGACCAATATCTATATCCGAGGGTCAAGGTCATTCCGGCTCTTACAAGAAACGGATTTAATGGCGATTTTCACGAAATAGCACCGGTAAATCTTCTCAATGCTCCTGTCCTCGCCACAAGCCGAGACACTGCTGAAGGAAGGCAACATAGGTATGCTCAAATATATGGCACGAAACACCGCAGAGGTAAAGCACTTCTGGGCATCGTATATCATCGCCAAGCGTCACGGATATGATATTCCCGATCTTTCAACGTGGTATGACTACCTGCGTATGCTGGAGCGTTTCGGCAGGGATACCCGTTCCCCGAAACTCATCGCCCCCGCCAATATATTTGACGCACACGATGAATATGTGAGGAAAACCAATATCCAAAGGGAGAAGGAGCGCAGGGAGGCTGACCGCAAAAAGGCGATGGAGAAAGAAGCCAAGTTCAAGGAACTCAAAGGTCGCTTCATAGGTCTTGTGTTCACAGACAACGAGATAGAAATCAAGACACTTGACAGCGTTGACGAATATTATATGGAGGGCAACACACAGCATATATGTGTCGGGAGCGCCCAATATTATCTCAAAGCCGAGAGCCTTGTATTCTCCGCCCGCATTGACGGCAGGATAGTGGCAACCATTGAGATAGACCTAAAGACGCTCAAAGTGATACAATGCCGAGCCGCCTGCAACAAAGACAGCGAATATCGGGAGCGTATAGAAAGGCTATCGCAAGCCACCGAAAGGAAATCAAGGCACGAATGACCGCCTGAATGTTTAATCCGACCTGCATCTGTAATGGCGCAGGTCATAAATCCCCCGATTATGAACGTGACATTTGAACATCCGACTATTGTCTTCGACAACAAGATAGCCGAAATCATCATAGAATTTGTAAACCACATACTCTATGCTGACAGCGAGGCAACGCTACGGCAGATAGTAGCCGACTTTACCGACAAGTACGACCTTGACCGATACTTCGTATATGGCTACGGTAGCCACCACCTATGGCTTTATCTAAAGAGTTGTATAATCAATACTTTCAAAGTTAAAAATTCATAATAGTCTAATAGTCAAGGGGTAGTTGTGATAACTATCTTGGGATAATATCTGTATTACTTATAGACTCCCATAATATAGTCAAGATATGGAAAACACGACTGTTCCCATTGATGGTTTGATAGAGGTATGTGAAAAGGCTATTGAGACTTTTCAATTAACGACTGATGTTAAAAGTCGGTTTATGAAAGGGATTGGATTGTTACGCAAGCATTTGCAGCAGGACGGTGTATCAAATTACAAACCGGAAGAAGGAGAACGATATATCGTTGAGATATTTGAACAAAATATCTCTAAATACAGAAGGATGCAGATAATACCTGCAATCCGAGCTGTCAATGCCTATCTTAAGGGCGAGGTGACCTATACGATTCCAAAAGAGCAACGATATGTGCATAAATCCTATCGGTTTCCCGGAGATATTGGCGCCGTCGCAGAACAATTCATAAACGAGCGCACAGACGAAAAATGTCTAAGCCTGAATACAGTCCGACAATATAAAAGAGTTCTCAGTAAATTTGCGGTTCTTATGGAGCTAAGACATAGAACGCTACAGGATTTGTCTGAAGCGGACATCATTGCATTCATTAGCTCGACCCACAACAGTGATTTCGACAGGCTTTCCATCCTTAGATTCTTTATGTCTTATTTATACGACAACAAGATTACAATCACAAATTTGAGTCATCCGTTGATTGGAAAATCAAGGAGAAGACCGACAAAATTACCTTCCTACTATGAAGCGCATGAAATAGCCTCCATAGAGAATGCCATATGCAAAAGCGGCAAGAAAGGACTCAGAGACTATGCCATGATACTGTTGGCTTCCAGACTTGGATTGCGAAGCTCGGATATATTAGACCTTAAACTGTCGGATATAGACTGGGATGCGCATATTTTAAGGCTAATGCAGCATAAAACAAGAGTCCCGATAGAACTGCCATTGATTCCAATTGTAGGGAATGCAATAGCATCATATCTGAGATACGGACGACCAAAATCAAACCTTAAAAATGTTTTCCTTTCCTGTAATTTTCCCGTAAGACCTCTTATGGAAGGCACATTCCGTGAAATCGTAGTGGAATATATGCATAAGGCAGGCGTGGGATATGATGGCAAACATCACGGCCCTCATAGTCTTCGCCACAGTCTTGCATCACAGCTGTTGAAAAATGGCGTGGCGATGCCTGTAATTTCAGAAGCCCTTGGACATCAGTCCACAGACACCACTATGTCTTATCTCGCAATTGATAATGACGCATTGCTTCTATGTGCAAACGATGTGGTATTAGTCAAAGAAAGTTTTTACACACAAAAGGACAAGTATTTTTATGGATAGCAATAGAGTTTTCAACAGTGTCCTCGCCGCATACATGAGAGGATATATAGCGGAGAAGGAATCCTTATGTCAGAATACCGAATCGTCTTATTGGTGCCTGCATGAATTTGACAAGTATCTGATTGAGATTGGACATACCAGTCCCAGCATATCCAAGCGTACATATGATGGATGGCTTGAATGGGCATCCATAAATCGAAAAGATCTACGATACACTGCAAGGTTCTAATCCTCACATCGTTTATGAAATATATGTGCTCAATGGGAAATGATTGTTATGTCCCTCCACCTCATAAAAGCCATGCATCAGATTTTGTACCGTATATATTTTCCGATGAAGAAATAGGACGTATATTTGAAGCCAGTGACAATATGGCTCTTGCATATTACTCCGGGCACAATACTGTGCTGTTCTCAATGCCTGTTTTAATCCGTTTCTTATATAGCACTGGTGTAAGAATATCCGAGGCTCTTTCTATAAAAAACAAAGATGTAGATTTCGACAAGAGACAGATTTTAATTGCTGGTCTCAAAAATAAAATGCAACGTCTGGCACCAATCAACCAATCCCTTGAAAAAGTGCTTAAACAATATCTACAATATAGAAACATGTTACCTGTCCCCGGGATTGATGCGCCGGAGGGCTTTATGTTTGTTTCCGGATTAGGACGGCAAATCAAAAGGAATACAGTTTCTGTATGGTTCAAAAAAATAATATTGGCAGCAGCCATACCCTATAATGGTCAACAAGAGGGACCGAGAATCCATGATTTGCGTCATACAGCCTGCGTTCATGCGATGGTTCGCCTGGTGTCAAAGGGCTACGATATATATTGCGCTCTTCCGATGCTCGCGAGATATATGGGACATAAGAATCCAGCAAGCACCGAGTCTTATGTAAGATTGACTCAAAGTATGTATCCGGATGTCTTGTTGGCGATTCATTAGTTCAAACTCCCCATCATAAATCTCTTAATTCCAAGGATATGATACAAAAAGATAATTATTTTGACTTTGCAACATGTCTGGAAAAGTTCTTTTCCGACTATCTGATAAAGGAGCGTGGTGCAAGCAACCATACTATACGCTCCTACCGTGATACGTTTGTATTGCTGATTGATTACTTGTCAAAAGAGAAAAATATAAAACCGTACAACATATCCTTCAGTCATATTGGGAAAGAATGTATCTTGGAATTTCTTGACTGGTTGGAGTGTAAGCGGGGTTGCACAACGGGGACAAGGAATCAGAGATGTGCGGCGTTACGCTCGTTTTTTCGATATATGATGTATCTCGACCCCACACATATGTCCCAATGGAAAAATATATGTGAAATTAGATTGAAGAGATATGTGAAAGGCTCGTTGGCTTATTTGTCAGTGGAGGCATTGAAATGTCTTTTGGATTATGTTCCGGTAGATACCCGAAAAGGGAGAAGGGACATGGTCGTGCTTACGTTAATGTACCAAACAGGGGCGCGTGTTCAAGAAATAATTGACATGACTCCCTCGTCAATTAGGCTGTCAAAACCATTCACGGTTGAACTTCTCGGTAAAGGTTCAAAAAAACGAATAGTTCCAATTGATGAGAACTCGATAGAATTGGTTAATTGCTATATCAAAGAGAATAATCTTGATGATTGTTCCAAACGTGTTTTCCCCCTATTTTTTAATTACTGGGGAGAGCGGCTATCAGCAGCCGGAGTGTCGTATATTCTTGAAAAATATTATCTTATGGCGAAGAAAGAACATGAGGATTTGTTCCCGGACAAGATTAGCCCGCATGTGTTGCGCCATTCAAAAGCGATGCATTTACTACAATCCGGTGTCAATTTGGTGTATATAAGGGATATCCTTGGTCATGCGTCTATTAAAACTACTGAAATATATGCAAGGGCAGATTCAAAATATAAACGAGAGGCATTAGAAAAAGCCTACATTGATGTAAGTGGTGTCCCTACGGAATGTGAATGGGAAAAAGATGATAAACTCAAACAGTTCCTCAAAGGTTTGGCTTAGATTATAATCACAAGTGTTTATACAATAGTTCGTTAAAAAATTATTCATAGGCTAAGCGGCATCTACCGCCAAGCCAAAGAGTTCTTTGACAAGTTTAGCATTTAAAGTCTTGTTCGGGTCAATTCCGCTCAGGTCAAAAAAAATCTTTTTTATGAAATGAGCGTTGACCATCAGAGACTTAATTTGACCAATAGAAAAGGGCATCTTCGTCTGCATCCTGAGCACCTTAGTGATGTTGACGGCGGCAAGCGAAGCGTTGTAGGCAAAATCCAAAGCCTTTTCATTGCGAGCCTGACAGTCGAGCAATCCCGTGAACTGGTGACCGTCACGGAAACAGAACTCGATCTGAAACCGTGTCCGGTATATGTCATAGACATCTTTGCCACAGACAGAGGTGTCTGTTGAGAAATACAGTCGGTGTACACCTCCGGGCAGATAATGGATTACCAGCCGTATTTTTCTGCTTCAGTGACTTGCACCAAGCCACAAGTTCAAAGGCTTCGCCCTCCTCGGGCGCGATGTCAAGCCGGGTCATCCTGCTTTTGTCGGGATTGGAGAAGTCAATCTTGCCATCCTTGGTCTTGGGGCGTCCTCTTTTGCCGGTTCGCGGGCCTTCGTAAATGTAATACAGCACGGCATTGGAACGCAGACGGCTTATCAGTGAGAAGCCGATTTCTTTCAGACCCTCGACAAACGGCAGTACGGAGAAAGCGGCATCGGCAACGAGCAATGAAGTGATTTTCAATAAATCAGTACGATACTCCTCCAATACTGACAGATACCACTGGCTCAACGTCATATCCTTGGCTTTAAGTTCTGTCGCGTTAAGAGTCTGCACGGCACGAAGCATCATCGCGTCCTTGATGTCTGCATCGACCACAGCGATACCAAGTATCTCAAGTCCATGCTTCACAGCCGAAGCACATCCAGACCAGAACCGACCGACATGGTCTGTCTTTTTTGCCCGCTTTGGAGACATAGCTGGGATCGATGGCGATAGCCAGTCGTTTCATGCCATACTGGAAACGGTCGGCAGCGAGATTCATGTTGAAGCACAGCCAGTCGAAATCCTTACGGAATGTCTGGCGGTATCGCTGTTCCTTACGTCTCCCGTAGCGTCCAAGTTGAAGAAAGTTTATCTTTCGCGGTATGCACATGATTAAAATCAGTATCTCGATGATGTTTGCTTTGAAAGTTTTGTTTAACTTTGTAGCGCAACCGAAGAAAGCTCTCCGGCAGATGCCCTCATATTGGTCAAGTAGTTCGAAAATCAGCATGTCTTTAAGTGTCGTAGAATAACCTTAAAGTTACTGAAAAATCAGCGACTTGACCAAATTTTTAGTGTTAAATTTTCATGCTAAACATCAGATTTTTAACAGATTAAACACTTGGCTCCTCGGAGCCGTTAACAAATTCTCAAAAAATAACCGAAGTATTGTTTATATAAAAGTATATTGAATTACAACCACTTATATTGTGCAAATAGGTTAAGTATTGATTATATAACTCTTTAGATAAAGCCATTAATCAAAAGCTTTTGATTATTGGGTGAAACAAAGGAAGATAACCAACCCCGATATAACATTTGAGTATCGGATACTGATTGTAGAATACTAAAACCGAGATACTATGACAACGAGAATGACAGCCAACGGAGTAAGCACAACCACTGCTCCCGGCACTGAACAGTACGAGGTGTTTTACACCGGCTACCGCCCACGGCGCAAGCATTACCAATACGACTATCGCCACACTGACGGGGAACTATTTTCCTGCGTGGCTAACACTCTAAAAGAGTGCAGACAACGCCGTGATGAGTGGCTAAATAAGAAATAATAAAAAATTTGCCAAGTCGTAATATAGCAGGTGGAGCGACCTCGTGATGAAGTCGCTCCACTGATTTTTCGCTAAAAATTTCGGCCGCCACAGGCGGCGTTGGCGCATGGTAATTGCTTGCGCAAATCAGATTATTTCTGGAACAATATCATAATTTCCATAATTCTTCTTTGGTGTAGCTGTTTGTGGAATTTACCTTTGTAGCGGCAATGGGAGGTGTATGACTTGAAGATGTCGCGGTTGCCGGATTTGAGTTTCTTCAGGACACTGCTCTTGTTGACTACGCCGGGGCCGCAGTTGTAGGCGAGGCAGGCTAACAGTATGGAGTCCTTGCCATATTGCGAGTATAAGGCACAGAATTTGCGGAGATCTTTTCGCAACAGTATGTCGGCCTGTCTTTCGGTGAGCTGTACGCCACGGCGGTAAGGCTCACCCGGCTGGACTTGGTGACCGTAGCCGACATAGGGCCAGTGTTTCGGTTTGTGGAGCGTTTCAAACTTTTTGATTATCAGCACGGCACGCTCAAACAGAGGCAGCTCCATTATTGACCGCTTTGCGTTGGCGGCGGGCGTTGCCGCCACAAGGGTCAGCAACGCCATGAAGAATAACAATAGTTTCTTCATCGCACAACCGGTGTTACAGGGCCGACAATCGGGCCAATGATTTTGCCACCATCCTCATCGCCGCTGTCCTTGCTGTTGAACTCAAAGGTCTGTTCCCACGGGGTCGAATTGAAGTTGTCCTGTATTACCACGAGGAATTTGTGGGCGTCGGCACTCTTGGCGGTGTAGTTGAGGCGGAAGGTCTTGCTTTCGAGAAGCACACGGTCGTTGTTGACCAGCACCGGGCCGTCAACGAGTTTGAGGGTGCCTTCGCCGTCATACTGGAAATAGCGGATGGTGTAGAGGGTGTTGGCATAGTTGCCCTTTGGCTTTATCTCGAAGCGCAGTTCTACCGTTTCGCCCTGCTTGATTTTGTCGCCGTAGGGCATGACCTCCACCGTGAACGGATAGGACTGCTGCACATCGAGGTCGTCGGAACAGGACGAGAGAGTGAACACGAGGGTGAAGAATTGCCCAGAACCCGAAGAACCGGGCGGGAGTGAGGCGAATATCGCCGATGCGTGAAAAGAAATTTGTAGTCATACTTTGAATTTGGGTTTAGTGATTTGTTTTTGAGTGAGCGACATCAGGTAGTCGTTCAGATCCTTGTGGTCGGGATATAGCGCGAATTTGTCGCTCACACTGTCGCCGAACTCGCGGCGCAGTCTGGCGCCTGCGGCACGCCCGGCGGTGTCGTTGTCGAGGTAACACAGTATCAGCGGATATTCCGCAAGAACCGGGGATTGCCTTGCCGACATTAGCCACGGAGTTAAGCACAACACTGTCGTTGCCGTCGTTGTATCCGAGGCGTTCAGCCGAAAGAAAGTCGATAAAGCCCTCGAACACGTTACATCGGGAGTGACCGCCGGATATGCGGGTAATGCTCTTTGGCGGATAACTCCCCTTGAAGAACGGGTTGCGCAGCTCGTAGCCGTGAGCGTTGTTCTCAAAGCCGATGGCGTAATAGTGCTTGCCATGTAATGTGTAATCCACTTGAACACAATAGCGTTGTGCAATCTCTTTCGGTATGCCCCGTTGTTCTAAATAGCGGAGCAACGCAGGCGATTCCAGCCGGTCTATTGCAATATTTTCAAATGTCGGTTCCTCGACAAACGGCACCGGTTTGTAAGGCTCTGCCACGGGCATATCCATCTTTTCGGCGATATACCGAGCCTGTTCAACGAAATCCGTCTTGCCGGACAACGCTCCTGCGAGAGTGAATATGTCGCCGCCTTCGCCTGTCCCGAAATCGAACCATACATTTTTGCGCGGATTGACATGGAAAGAGGGTTTTCTCTCGTTGCGGTACGGTGCATAAAACCACAGACCTTTGCTGTCGCGCCCGGTCGGGTCGTAGCCGAGGCGGTGCAGGAAATCCACAAGGGATATTCCTTTGATAGCGTCTATATCCATAGGCTAAAAGCGCATTTTGCGACCGGGGTTCGGCTTCGGGGTTTTCTCTTTCGGCTGCTCCTGCCCGACATCGGCTTTTTTGCCGTCTTTGTTCTTGACAGGCATTGCCAGTATCATATCAGCATTGGCACTCTCGCCGTTACCCAGAACCTCGTAACATTTGAAGTCCATAATCTTTTTCATCTTGGCGGCGATGAAAAGATTTAATTCCGATCGGTTGCAACTGCCGGTTATCTCATAGGCGAGGTCGTATATTCCGCCGTAGCATTTCTCCGGCTCCTGGCTGTCGTACCATCCGTTCTTTTCGGTATCCACGACGATGGAGCCGTCAGAGGAATACGGGCTGTCGTATGTCAGACGGTTGCCGTCGCGTGCTGTCGGCTCATAGCCCATAGCCCGCATAAAATCCGCGAGAGGCAGATTGTGTATGTCAAGGTCGAATACTTTGATACCCATAACTCATTCAATTATGAATTTGACACCGACACCATACTGCGTATGGAAATGCCCCGTTGAGTTGCCGAACACAAACCTTTCCTTCACATTGGCTGTAAGGGCGATTTTATCCGAGAGATAGAAATCGGCCTGCAAAGTCAGTGCGCCGCCATAGATGAAGGCATCGCCGTTGTGGAGCGTGGAACCGTCGATCAGGGTGTGCTTGCCCCAATTTACAGTTTCGTAACCACCGAGTGCCGATACGCCGCCATAAAGATGGAAAGTCTGCGAATAGTCGCTTACGAGGTGAAGATTATATCCCCCCTCCGCCGTGAACTGCGCCACAGGAATACGACCTTTTTCGGCGTATGGCTTATAGGTCCGGAGATACTCGCCGCCGAAGCTCCATGTGTTTGCGCCACCTTTGAACACCGAGTAATACACTCCGAATGAATAACCGCAGTCGCGGGAATTTCTGGTATAGAAACCGTCTGTCATATTTGCCTTTACCTCGACGGCCGACATACCGGGGAGGCATCGCTGGGCCATTGCCTGCCCTGTGAAAAAGGGCAAGCATGGCAGCGAAGATTATCATCGCTTTTCTCATTGGTTACTGAATTGAAAGTTCGTCAATTACGTTTGCACGCACAATATCCTCGTTTTCAACTACGAAGGACTGGTGCCGACCGCCTTCTTTCTCGGCGACCTCGATGACAAGCTGCTTGTCGTCTGGAATGGTGAATTTCTCCAGAGCGAACACAGTTCGTTCAGAGGCTTTGCCATGCACCACCGTCACATAGTTCTGGGCGCGGAGCGGCTCCAACACCTGCTCCTGCATGGCGGTCCGCTTGATGACTTTTTTATCCACAACTTTGAACGATATAAAATCTATGTCAAAAGGGATGTTGGAGGTGTTCTTGATTTCCGTGTGGAAATACAGCAGACCATTGTTCGCATATATTGATTTCAGGAGAAACTGAACTCCGAAATGCTTTGAGCCGATATGCTTAATTTCGCGCTTGTTCTGCTTGTAGATACTTTTCATAATCAGCTTGACAAGCATAGGACTCTCACTGCCGAGGCGTTCAAGATAGATCTGCTGTGCGTTGTTGGGACGGTTGACCGCCTCGCCGTCATGCAGAAAGTCGGTCATCTCGATACTGAGCAAGAGCGGCTCCTTTGCAAACTTGACATTGAAGACATAGTAAGAGCCATCTTCGGTAATAACCGACAGGTTTGTTTCCTGCTTGAAGGACTTGAAAGCGGATTTGACACGCAGCACGTTTTTCGCTCCGTCGGCGAGACCCGCAACGAGGTTTTCATTGCCGAGATCGCAGTAAACAATCTCTGACGGGAAGATGATGTGCGTCGTCTTGTTGTAGCAGACCTCCAGCACGTGAGGCGGAATCATGCGGTCGAAACCGACCTTGCGGGTAAGTCCGCTGAACTTGTCGCCGTCGGTGAAGTTGTCGCCGTACACGTTCAAGTCATGTTCCGTCGCTTTGGTTGTTATCTGTTCAGTGTCAGGCGACACGTTGTTATCGGTACTATTGACCGTCTTTTTGCCTTTTGCAAAGGTGGGGGTTGCCATACAGAGGACGGCAACGAGAGAAAGGAGAAATAATTTGAAATTCATTTGATTGTGGATTAAGTGGTGAAAAATCATATATCTTCCGGCTGGTGAAGCATCACACGGTAGCCGGCTTTGAGGTGGACTTTCACGGTTCGCAGCTTCTTGTTGAGATACTGGCTGACACCGTTTATCAGCCCTCTCCCCACATCGGAGGCAATCTGCGCCCCGGCATCGGTGGAGATGTTGATTGAGCTGCCCATCGTACTCCCCATATTGGCACCGATTTCGTGTAGCGCGTCACTCTCCATAGAGTTGGGAATGTTGATACCTTCCTGGCCGTCGGAGTCATAGACCTGCAATTCCACATCGTAGATGGAGCCGTCGCACTCGATTGAGGATATTTCAATTTCCAGCCTCTCGCCCTGCACTCTTGCCGAGCCGACTATTACTGTGTTGCGCGGTATCAGCCGTGAGCCTACCCACATCGGTTCAGTAGTCCGTAACTTTACACTCTCACCATCGGTTACACTCTGATTGTTGGCGACAACTGCGGCGATTGTGTTTTTATTTACAATTCCAGATGATCCGACCGAGGTGTTGAAACTTCTGCTTGACGAGGCACTGAGGGATGATACGACATTTCTGCTCACCTGCGCCACCGGCTGCACATCGCGCTGCCCTTTCTCATCGTCGGCAGAGGCCGGAGGCGGATAATTGCCGCCGTTGCCGTTACCCATATATTGAGCCGCCAACTGGTAGGAGCGTTCCATAAGTTCCAGCTCATTAGGCAGCTGGACCTGTTGCTTTGCCGCAATGCTCTGAGCCTCTAACTCATCTATCCGTGCCTGCAACTCGGCGACCTGTGCCGCCTCGGTACTTTCCGGCACAAAGAAATCATCGAGCGAAGCCTGTACTTCCTGATACGCCTGCGCCGATGTTTCCACTGCCGAAGGCTGACGCATATCGCTGTCTTGCGGGGTTGCGGCTGTGAGGGTGTCGAGGACGGATACCGTCTGCTGACGGGTCTCTTTCTCTTTCGCGGCTTCGGCGGCCTCATATTCCGACATCTTGTCTTTCATGCCGTCATTCTCCCCTTCGGGTATCTCGGTGTTGAAAGCGTCGCCCACACGCTCATCGCTTTTGTTGAGGCTGGAGTAAAGGAGCCATAATATCACGGCACCGCAGAGAATGGCGGCGGGCATCACCACCAGATATTTCATCATCTTCTGCCGTTCAGCCTGTGATTTTGGCTGGAAGAAACCGTTAATCTTCGCTTTCCATTCTTGCATCGTCATAGGCAGCGGGAGCTATCGGTTTGACATCGGGATTGTTTATTTCAAGCGGCTGGATATGCTCGACCTCCACAAGTCGGCCGGAGTGTCCCAGCCCGATTTTATAGCAGGCATGACCGAACACGAAGAAGGCGATCAGGACGAAGGCGCAGAGCATAATGGTTACGACCAAGAGCCGTTGTTTTTGAGGAATACCGTCGCAAAGGCCCCTCAATTTAGAAGAGAGCTTCCCTTTCGGGGTGTGCCACACCTTATTATATACGGTGTCTCTCGCGGCACGGAGATTTGAAAATACATTCATCGTTTGGTAGTGATTATATCCTTGTTTTCAAGGATGTTGAAACCTTCAATAATAAACCCGTTGGGATTGTCGTCGGAGCGCGACACATTTGACAGACGGCATACCGTTATCAATGTGCGCTCCGTCATGTTGGACTCGCGGATAATCATCTGGCGCGCGTATGTTCTGGCGGTATAGGGATATGTGTTGAAATCGCATACCACGCTGTCAACCTGCACCACTTGATTGATATTTCCGGCTATGATACGGTTGTAATAACCTTTCTCCCGAAAAGTCGGTGTAGTAATTGTATGCCGACTTGTCGCTGAGAATCAGCGCACGGTTGATGTTATGCTCGATGGCTGACTTATCCGGTGAGAGGTTGAAAAACAGCTCATGGAAGCGTCGCACGTGTTCACGCGCCTCTGCCGGACGGTTCTGGCTCATGTCCTGCGACAAGGCAAGCATAAGCGACTTGCCGTTGTCAAGGACATAGATTTTCTCACGCTGCTTCTCGGCGAAATTGAACACCATTATCATGGCTACCGACACCACAACGGCACACATCGCAACGAACACGATACCGAAAAGGCGTATCTGGCGGAACGATGTCTCGATATTCCTTAATGATTTGAACTCCATAGGCATGATTATTTGAGAAGTTTACCGGCCCGACCTGCCACATTGCCCGCAACTCCACCGGCGACACTTGCCGCGCCTGAACCGACCTGCATTGCGGTTGTGTTGACAGCACGGTTGTAATTACCTGCGCCTCCGGCCTGAATAATCCAGCCTGCCACCGTCGGGATAGTGAAATACCCGATAATACCGATAATCATGAATACGGTGTAAGCAGTGTTGCTGCCGTCAAGGTCAACATTCGGATTATTAGTTAGTTCCGAAATGTCGTTCTGGAGCATCAGCACCTGTATTTTCGCCAATATCGTCGAAAAGAGGTCTGCCACCGGCAACCATAGATAGGTCTGAATATAGCGGCATATCCACTGTGTCAGCGTTGACTGGAAGCCGTCCCAGACGGATAGAGCGAATGAAATCGGTCCGAGGATTGCAAGGACTATGAGAAAGAATGTCCTTATCGTGTCTATCGTGAGCGAGGCAGCCTGAAAGAGCATTTCCAATAATTCGCGGAAGAAATTCTGGATAGCCTTCTTGACCTTATACATACCTCTCTCGATATACATTCCGGCGGCGGTGCCTATCTCCGTCACGCCCAACTCGTCAATCTGCCTGTCAAATTCGGCATCATCAACGAGGTAAGCGGTAGAGGGGTCGTTCATCATCGCTTCATATTCCAGACGGTCTTTCTCCTCCCGGTACTTCTTCATGTCGAGGGTCTGCCCTTCGAGCATCGAGGCGGTACCTTGAACGATGGGAGACATGACGGAGTTTATGGTGCCAAGTACCACAGTCGGGAAGAACATTATACAGAAACCGATGACGAAGGGACGGAGCAGCGGGAACACATCAATCGGTTCGGCCCTCGCCAGCGACTGCCATATACGATAGGCGACATAAAACAGCGCGCCTAATCCGGCTATGCCCTGCGCCACTCCTGCCATATCCTCGCAAAGAGGCATCATCTCATCGTACAGAGAGCGCAGGATGGTGTGGAGATTTGAAAAATCAATAGCGCACAGCATAGGCATCACCAGTATTTTTCGGAGCCGTCACCATAGAGAGCCACAACACGTTTTGTATCGGCTTTCTTCTTGGCGCGCAGGTACGACACACTGATATTTTTGTTGGTATAGTACGCCGTCAAATTCTTCAGACGCTTCATCTCCTTGTAACAGTCGTCAACGACATCCATACGGTCTTTGTCGGTCATGCTCAGTGTAGTTATATTGACTACCTGCTTCAAATCGCCGAGGACGCCGTTGGCTTCTTCGAGAATACGGGTGTAGCCCGATGCGATTGCCGAAAGTTCCGCACTTGTGAAATTGGGATCTGACAGCATCTTCTGGAAATTGTTGACATAGTAGCCGGAGATATTTCCGAGCATCAGGATTGTCTGCTGCACCTTTCGGGCATCGCGGACGAGGTTGTTCACCGACTGGAGCGCGTCATAATATTTCTTCGCCTGCTGGTAGATTTTCACAGTTTCCTGAAAATTCTTCACCATGTGCGTAGCCGTCTGCGACTCCTGTACGAGTGATTTAGAATTGTTTACGATAGACTGCGCAATGTTGGACGGGTCGATTACCGTCCATTGGGCGTTTGCCCTGCCCGTGCCTAACAGAAGGCACAGGGCGATTAAGGGGATAAGAAACTTTAATTGCTTCATCTGATTGTGGATTAAGTGGGTTAAGTGGATTTATCGTATTCTGTGAGCCATGCCCACAATGATTCTGATTAATGCTGTAAACAGCCGGTAAGCTGATACAAGGAGGAGGCCGAGGAAAAGGAATAGACCTGAAATGATGAATATTATGGATTGCTTGACTTTCATACATCAGTTCTCCCTCCTTTCGTTGGCTAACTGCTTTATAGCCGCCTCGATGTCGCCGCCGAGCTGACGTGCGCGGGCGAGTACCTGCATTTTCTCAGTTTCCTCGGTCGTATAGGCGAGATATTCTTCCGGCGACACTTCGGTTGCATACACCGCTGACTGCGTTCCGCCCAGCCCGATCCACACCTCCTTGTAGTTGCGGCTCGGATTGTTCGCCATATTGATACTGAGTATCTGCGCCTTCTCCTTGTCGGTCAAGCCTAACAGCTCCTGTATCTGGTCAAAGCGGTTCATATACTTGCGCTGGTCGAGGAGTATCTTGCAGTCGGAGTTGTTGATGATGGTTTCCTTGACAATCGGCGACGATATTATGTCGTCAACCTCCTGCGTAACCACCACAGCCTCGCCGAAATATTTACGCACGGTCTTGAACATATAGCGCATATATTCAGCCATGTTCGCAGTTGACAACGCTTTCCAAGCCTCTTCGCAGATAAGGACTTTGCGCACGCCTTTCAAGCGTCGCATCTTGTTGATGAAGGCTTCCATGATGATGATTGTCACCACCGGGAAGAGGTCTTTATTGTCGCGGATAGCATCAATCTCAAAGACCACGAAACGCTTGTTGAGCAGGTCGATATTCTCTCTGGAATTGAGCAGGAAGTCGAAACGACCGCCGTGATAATACTGGCGCAGCGTTGTCAGGAAATTATCTATATCGAAGTCCTGTTTATAGATAGGGATAGGACGCTGTGCCATTTCAGCACGGTATTCATCACGCATGAACTCGTAGAAAGTGTCGAAACATGGAACAATGTCGCGGTCTTTCCTCATCTTTTCAAGGAACATAGACAGTGCAGAGCCTAATTCACCGCTTTCTGTTTTTGTCACTCTGTCATCCTCCGACTTCCAGAGCGTGAGAAGAAGCGTCTTGATGCTGTCTTTCTTCTCCACATCGAACACGCCGTCGTCGGTAAAAAACGGATTAAAAGAAATCGGCTTTTCCTCGGTGTAGGTGTAATACACGCCATCTTCGCCGTGGGTGCGGTTGTGGATAAGGTTGCAAAGACCTTCGTATGAATTACCCGTGTCAATCAGCAGGATATGGGCGCCTTGCTCGTAATACTGGCGCACCAGATGGTTGGTGAAGAAAGACTTTCCGCTACCCGACGGGCCGAGGATGAACTTGTTGCGGTTCGTGGTTATGCCGCGCTTCATAGGCTCGTCGGAAATATCCAAGTGGACAGGCTTACCCGTGAGGCGGTCCACCATCTTTATACCAAATGGCGACAGTGACGAGCGATAGTTCGTTTCGGCGGTAAAGAAACAAACGGCTGGTTCAATGAATGTATAGAAACTTTCCTCGGCCGGGAAATCCGCCTCGTTGCCGGGCATTGCCGCCCAGAACAGCGTCGGGCAGTCGATGGTGTTGTGCCGTAGCATACATCCCATAGTCGCAAGCTGACCGCCGACATCGTTCTTTATCCGGCGCAGTTCTTCGGCATCGTCGCTCCAAGCCATGATGTTGCAGTGGCAGCGCACCGAGGTAAGTCCGTAGCTGTGTGCCTCGTTCAGATAGCGGTCTATCCACTCCTTGTTAATTGCGTTTGAGCGGGAGTAACGACTCAGCGAGTTCATGTTTCGGGCAGTCTTTTCAAACTTCGCCAGATTCTCGTCATGGTCGTCGATAAACACATACTGGTTGTATATGTGGTTGCACGGCAGAAGCAAACCCACGGGAGAGGCGAAAGAAAGGCGGCAGTCGCTACGGTCAGTCGATAACCGCTCATAACGGTTATCGGTACTGACCTTTCCGGGCAGATCATCAGTATCTGAAAGTGTATGTAGGCACAGCATCTTGTCGCCGATACGCATCTGACGGGCATCAAGGTCTATATCTTCCAGACAGCTCACATCCTCCATCGAGAGCGACATATACTTCTCGATAAGTCCGGATTCTTTTTCAGTGCCTGTCAGCTCATCATCAGAAAGACGGCGCAGCGTTATATAGCCGGTGTCGTTGATAATGCGCTCGAACTGCCCGACAGCCTCCATGAAGCCCACAATCATCTCGTGATTGAGTTCCTTCGGGGTGATACGCCCACGGCAGAGGGTGGAGAAATTCGACTGCTGGCGCATACGCTCCTTTGTGGTCTTTGTCAGGAACAGATAGCACTTGTGCGCCAGATACGGACGCTCGTTGAAGTGACGCTCAAAGGAGCGGTCAAGAAAACTCAAATTGTCTTTTTGCAGTTCCGGCTTATAGTTCTCAGACACGAACCAGTCCTGTTTGTGCGCCACCGAATAATGCGGCAATACTTTGATTGCCTTGCACCATGCGGCGTGCATCGCCTCGTATTCCTGCGATGTTACAGTGAACAGTTCCGGGAGGCTGACCTCGAAGGCCACCGTTATATCGGCGTCCTTCGAGATGATGCAGCCGTGTTCCACGGCGAGCAACGGCAGTTTGCTTTCCAGCGTTGTGGCTTTCAGTGTATTTCTCATTTGCGTCCTCCTTTCATTATACTTCGCACACGCAGACGGTTGATGATATAGCGGGGACGGTACTTCACCGAGGTGAGTTTCATAAGACCGTACTGCCCGTACTTGCCATTGAGGTGGAAGGTGTACCACACCAGAGCCGACGCGCTCACGGCACCGAAGCCTATGCACAGCCCTTGCTGTACACCGCACATATAGAGTACCACGAACAGAATGAAATCGGTTATCAGACCTCCGGCGAAGATGAACAGGTACTGAGCTTTCAGCCCCTTGTATTCCACCGTCCTGCCTATGCCCTTGTTGATAGAATATTCCATAGGTGTGGCGGGTTTAGAGGAAGAACGAGCGCAGGATTGTGGCGGCTACCACAAGGAATATACAGGCACCGAACCATGAGGCGGCAGTCTTCGATGTGTCGGGATCGCCGGAGCTGAACTTGCCATAGACCTTGACACCGCCGATAAGACCTACCACCGCGCCGATGGCATAGATCAGTTTCGTGGCGGGGTCGAAATAGGAGGTCATCATCGAGGTAGCCTCGTTGATACCCGCCAGACCGTTGCCGGCGGCGTAGAGGTTGGCTGCACACAGCAAGAGTGTGAACATCATCGCCATAGGGCGACGCATACCGGGAGCGTTCATGAACTCCACGATACGTTTGTAGAGCGACTTGAAGAAATCAGTCATAAATAAAATGGGGTTTGGATTGTGGATAAAGTGGTGGTCAGTGAAAGATATTGAAGTCGATTGCATCAATATCGGTAGTGTCGATGTCGGCATGGAAGACAATCTTTTTCTTCGGCGCGGCATCATCGGATTTTTCAGAAGGATTGTCATTCTCCTCCGTCGTATCCGGGAGCTGGCACTCGATCATCAGAATGCGCTTGCGCACGACCGGGTCGAGTTTGACATACTCTATAATCTCCGTGCCTTCAAGTTCGGGGAGGACACGGCGGGCAATCTTCTCGTCCTCGTCTGTGTGTGGCTTGTCTTTCAGTACCTTCATTGTCGATTGCAGTTCGTCGAAGTCAATGCCCTCAGCGTTGGCCTCCGCCGGAGGCGGAGTCTCTCCCGTAAGCTCGCTCACTGAATGAGTGGAGAATATCTCGTCCAGTTTATCGACAGGAACTTGAACCGTCGGCTTTTCTTCGGGAATGTCGGGGAATCCGGCATCGGCAGGTGTGCCGATTTCCTTGATTATCAGCGGCACCACCTCCTTTGCAGCCTCCGTTGCGGCTTCCTTCGCTATCTCTCGGAAAGAATCCAAAAACTGACCGACATTGAAATTGCTTTTGCCGATTACCTCAGTCGGGGCTTCGGCAGCCCCGTCCGGATCAGGCGGCGCGAATTTCTCCACAGCGTCGGCTGCTTCCTTGCCGACGGGAGGTGCCTCCGGCTTTATCAGGACTTTCCTGATGAGCCATACATTGCTTGCGAGCAATGCGATAATCAACAGCGTCTCCATCAGAAAAGGCTTTGGCTGTTTTCATCATACAGACCTTCCATTACCTCGCGGTTATTGGCGAAGTGGTCGAGGATTATCTCGGAGACGTATGAGCCGATGGACATACCGCTTTTGCGGAATCTGTCAGCCATTCGGCTGAGTACGGCGTGTACTTCGGGGTAGATATACACTTTGGTGTTGGAACAGATAATGCCGGGCTTCAGAAATTTGGCGGCATATCGTTTACGTTCCTCTGCGGCCCTGACTTCAATGTCAGCGACCGGGGTCACATTGATTGTGACAAGTGGTGATTTGGGCATAGCTGGTTAGGGTTTAAGTTGGTTGATAACATCGGCATACTCCTCTAAATGGGCTGCCAGCACATTGTTGATAAATGCCTTCAGTGAGCATACGCGACCCTTCTTGCGGCAGAACAGAATCTGACGGATCTTCCATTCAATCTCCGGGTCAATCTCTGTCGTAATATATTTGACTTGTGGCGCGGCATATGTATTGTTATATATAAATCGTTCCATATATTCTTGGATTCGATTCGTGAAAGATGGATTCCCCTTTTTATCGGGTGATATATCGGTAGTCGATGGTCTGTCTGAGCCTGTTTGTGTTGAGGATTCCGGATTACCTCGGCCAGACTTCCGGACTATCAGATAATTTCTGCCAGAAGAAGTTGATACTGATGGTGATTTGGGCATAGCTGGTTAGAGTTTGGGGTTTATGACGTCGGCGTACTCCTCGAAGTGAGCGGCCAACACGTTGTTGATATACGATTTGAGGGAACAAGAGCCGTTCTCGAAAGCGATCAGCCTCTTTATCTTACCGATTATAACGGGGTCTATCTCCACCATAAGGAATTTGACCTGGGGGCGCAGATAAGTTGTTCTCGTTATAAACCGTTCCCTGAACAGTCTTTCGCGCTTTTCATCGGAAGATGGTTGCTCAGGAGCTGATTTAACGGACATGGCGGATTCCGCTTTCTTTTCCGTTGAACCGGCTGTATCTGACAGGGGACTTTCTTTCGGCTTCCTGTTCAGCGATGACAGCGAGGAGGGCTCCTCCCGGAAAGACCTGATGAATTCATCGGGGTCGATTTCAGACTCATACTTCTTTGCCATAGCGGTCAGAGTTTGAGTAAGCCGAGAAGTTCATCGGTAAGTTCAGGGAGCCGTGTACCTTTGAGCAGCGTCCTGTCGGGAGGCATCACCGTGGAGCGGAACACGGCGCGGTTAATGGTCTTTGACCCCTCTCGGCGATACTTCTTGGTATCGGGAATCTTCGTCTTCATGGTCTGAAGCCCGTATTCCTCAAACACCGCCTCATACTGGTCGTAGAGGTCGGTCTTCTCGCGGGCATCGACAAGATTCCAGAGCATATACATCTGCTTTACCGAAGCGCGCCCGGTGGTGAGCCACTCCTGTATCTTCAGGGCGAAGGCGAGCGAGCTTTCAAGTATCACCTTGTCGGCAGCCACAGGTACAATCACGGTATCCATACAGTTGAGTATGTTTACGACACCACGGTTGTTGACCGTACCGGGTAGGTCGAAGAAAACGATGTCGATTTCATTGCCGCCCTCGACGATTTCACGCACCTTCCGCATGGCTTCCTCCGGCTTTGCCGTCAGAAGCGGATAAGGCGCGAGCTTGGTCTGGCGCATATTATCGGAAAAGAGTTTCTTGAACTGGGGGCTGCATTCAATCAGGTCTCTGTCGCGCTGCCGCATCTCCTCGATGCTGAACTGCGGATAGTCACAGTCCACGACAAGGACTTTCAGCCCCTTCACATAGTAGAGGTAACTCGCCGCAAGAACGGTCAGAGTCGTTTTGCCCGCTCCACCTTTCTGGGTGGAGAAAGCGACAAATTTAGGGTCTGCCATAAATAAAATTTGAAAATGGATGTAGTGGTGACTGCATAGCGGTGGCCGTCAGCGTGACTCCTGACACGTATAGACCGGGCTTCTATCGGCGCGAAGCGGTGCCGGCACAGGCTATGCTTGGGATGACAGCTTTCCATGCCGCATGGAGCGACCTTCCTCCGCTGTCAGGAGGGCATCGGCTAAGTGAGCCGGGAAAGGTTGGATCTGTCAGTCATTGTACGGTTCTGGTTTGGATGTGGAACTTAGCGGTGCTTTCTATCTACCGTCCGTAGCCATCAAGCCTTGAAGTCATGAAGCCTTGAAGTTATGAACTATAGATAAATATATTTGTCATTCAAACAATAGATAATATTACAGGTAAATCAATCTTTAAGACAATCTCAATATCGTTCATTAAGCAGTTCCATTTCCATATCTATAAGTTGAACTGTAAGGAAGGATATAGATTTGTCTGTAATCAGGCATACCTGTCAATAATACCAATGTTCTAAAGACAGATTGAAAATCATACTTGCAGTTCAATGGATAGTTCTATAATAAAGTCTGTAAGTTGAACTCCTTGAAGGCAGGTTTAACTGTCAATCTCTACACAAAGAAACAAATAAATTTCCAATTTGTCAAATCGGAAAATAATCCAATTCCCTGTGATTCCGCCGTTTGTCCGGCTATGTCCAAGTATGTCCAGCTATGTCCAAATTTTTTGCCAAAATTTTTAACATTTCAACTTCGATTTTTTTTTACAGCCGGAGTCTTATCGGTCCGGACTGTGATACGGTATGCCGTTTTTTTCTCGTACTTTTTACTGCCGGTGTTAGGATTTACGCGATTATTTTCGTAAATTTATGGAAGCATTACGGCAACAAGACACCGTCGCGCCGTTGAAATCACGGTAATCACGCCATCGGGACATCACCGGGCAGCCCTGATACAGATGCTACCGTATTTCATAATAGGAAAGGATGTTCACATGAACACTGCAAGTTATGTTTCCCGGCACACGAATCGAAGATTGTGCCACGGAAAACACTTGCAATGTAAACATTGGGAAGATTCACTCCGAAGTCGTAAATCCATACGATGGGCTGCGCCGCCTTATGCCACCGCAATGCGGTTACACCACTTTAATCCACTTTTTATGACCCAGATTACCAGCCGGGGCGGACGACGCCCCAAGACCGACCCGTCGGTCAACCGCTATGTAGTGCGGTTCAACGCAGAGGAAAACGCACGTTTCCTCGCCATGTTCGAGCGTTCCGGACTTGAAAGCAAGGGAGCGTTCATAAAGAATTTCATCTTCCAGAAGCCGTTTAAGGTATATACCATCGACGAGAACACCCGCGTGTTCATTGACAAGCTATCATCGCTCAACTCACTTTTCAGGACTTTGGGGGTGTCATACGACAACGTGATCAAGACCCTCCGTGAAAATTTCACCGAGAAGAAGGCGATGTCGGCACTCTATAAACTGGAGAAGCTGACGATTGAACTCATCAAGGTCAACAGCAAGATTGTGGCACTCGCGCAGAGGTTCGATGAACAATGGTCGCTAAAATCTCGATAGGCAATTCCCTGTACGGCGCGTTAAACTACAACGGCGAGAAAATCAACAAGGAACGGGGACGGGTGCTTGACACCAACAAGATTTTCAATGACGGCAGCGGCACGGTTGACATCCGCCGTGCCTACGAGGACTTCATGCGCTGGATACCCACATCGTCACGTACCGAGCGTCCGATGATGCACATCTCGCTAAATCCACACCCCGACGACCGGTTGAGCGATACCGACTTCACCTGCCTTGCCCACGATTATATGCAGATGATGGGCTTCGCCGATATGCCATATCTCATCGTGAAGCACGAAGACATCGACCGCCACCACGTCCATATCGTCGCCCTGCGAGTCGGCACTGACGGACGCTGTATCTCAGACCGCAACAACTTCTACAAGAACAAGAAGGTGTGCCGCGAGCTGGAGCAGAAATACGGGCTTAAGGTTGCCGAGCGTGAGAAAATCACTCCGGATATGCCGATCAGGAAAATTGACCCCGACGGAGATTTGAAACGTCAGGTAGCCAACACCGTGAAGATGGTCGGTATGCGCTACAAGTTCCAGACCCTCGGCGAATACAACGCCATACTCTCACTATATAATGTGAAGTGCGAGCCTGCCGACGGCAGGGTGAACGGACGCGAGTACCACGGTTTGGTATATTTCGTGACTGACGATGACGGCAAGGTTATCGCCAATCCGTTCAAGGCTTCGAGACTTGGCAAGTTTGCAGGGAGGGAGGCGATAGAGGGACGCTTCGTGCGCGCCAAAGAGAAGATTGACCCCGCCACGACCAAGCGGACGGTAGCCGGGGTTCTTGACGGTGCCACAGGCAAGGATGATTTCGTTGCCAAACTGAAGGAAAGGCATATAGATGTCGTGTTCCGCTACACTGACGATAGCAGAATCTACGGGGCTACATTTATCGACCACAACACGAAGTCGGTACTCAATGGCTCCAGACTCGGCAAGGAGTTTTCGGCAAACGCGCTCAACGAGCGGTTCAACAACCCGCAGATACAGACAATTCCTTCGGTCACTGTCTCGCCAAAAGCGACAGACTCCGAAGCCGCCACTCCAAAAGAGCCGTCACAGAATCATCAGTCGGAAAGCCAAAGTCAGACTGCCGCAGCACCGTCACGAGACAGCCTCGGTGACACCGATTTCTCACTTCCGGGACTCGACCTGTTCCAGCCGGGAATGGCTGTCAATCCGGACGAGGAGGAATTCCGCCGCCGTATGCAGCGTAAGAAAAAGAAGGGTCACAGACCGAAGTTTTAACTCCCAAATTACATTTTTATGAGCCAACAAGAGGATGATCTCAGAGCGTTGGCAAAGATTATGGACTTCCTGCGAGCGGTCAGTATAGTGCTGGTTGTCGCCAACCTTTACTGGTTCACCCGCGTGGAAACAGTCGAAAGCGGCTGGTTCTATTCGACCGTCCATAAGATCTGCGCCAACTTTAACCGCACCTGCGGACTTTTCAGCACAACTTTCAATGCCAAACTGTTTGCGCTCCTGCTGCTTGGGCTTTCATGCTTCGGCACCAGAGGAGTAAGGAGCGAGAACATCACATGGCGGCATATCTGCGTAACACTCGCCATAGGCAGCATACTGTTCCTTCTGAACTGGTGGACACTCGACATCGGTATGCGCTATACATATATAATAAGCACTGTTGCCGGCTATATCTGCCTGCTGATGGGCGGAATATGGGCTGGTCGTATGCTGAAAAACAATATGATGGACGACCGCTTCAACGACGAGAACGAGAGCTTCATGCAGGAAACAAAACTTATGGACAACCAATACTCCATAAACCTGCCGACCAGATTCTACTATCAGAAGAAATGGCACAAGGGTTGGATAAACGTCGTCAACCCTTTCAGAGCCACCATCGTGTTGGGTACTCCCGGTTCGGGCAAGTCGTATGCCGTCATAAATTCCTTTATCAAACAGATGATAGAGAAGGGTTACAGCGCTATATCTATGACTTCAAGAGTCCAGATTTGAGTATGATAGCCTACAACCATCTGCTCAGTCACAAGGAGGGCTACGGCAAGGTCAAGCCGAAATTCTATATGATAAATTTTGATGACCCTGAACGGAGCCACCGGTGCAATCCTATTCACCCCGATTTCATGAGCGATATCGCCGACGCATACGAGAGCGCGTACACTATTATGCTCAACCTCAACAAGTCGTGGGTGAGCAAGCAGGGAGACTTCTTTGTGGAGTCACCGATTGTACTGTTCGCAGCCATAATATGGTATCTCCGCATTTACAAGGGCGGAAAGTATTGCACTTTCCCTCATGCCATAGAACTTCTGAATAGAAGATACGAGGATTTATTTCCCATTCTTACAAGCTACCCGGAACTGGAAAACTACCTGTCACCCTTCATGGACGCATGGCAGGGAGGCGCAGCGGAGCAGTTGATGGGGCAAATCGCATCGGCGAAAATCCCGCTTTCGCGTATGATTTCGCCTCAGTTATACTGGGTTATGACCGGCGATGATTTCACTCTCGACATCAATAATCCGAAAGAGCCGAAGATACTATGTGTCGGCAATAATCCCGACCGCCAGAATATCTATGGCGCGGCACTGGGTCTGTATAATTCCCGTATCGTCAAAATCATCAACAAGAAAGGTATGCTGAAAAGCGGTGTGCTGATTGATGAACTTCCGACGATATATTTCAAGGGGCTTGACCAGCTTATTGCCACCGCCCGAAGCAACAAGGTTGCAGTGTGCCTCGGCTTTCAGGACTTCTCGCAGCTCAAACGCGACTACGGTGACAAGGAAGCGGCGGTAGTGATGAACACCGTCGGAAACATCTTTTCCGGGCAGGTCGTCGGAGAAACCGCCAAGACACTCTCCGAGCGTTTCGGCAAGGTTCTACAGAAGCGGCAGTCAATTTCAATCAACCGTCAGGACGTGAGCCACTCTTTCAACACTCAGATGGACAGCCTAATTCCTCCGAGCAAGATTTCAACTCTCACACAGGGCATGTTCGTCGGGGCGGTCTGTGACAATATCGACGAGCGCATAGACCAGAAGATATTTCATGCCGAGATAGTGATTGACAGCGCAAAGGTAAAAGCGGAAACAGACCGCTACAAACCTATCCCGATACTCACAGACTTCCACGACGACACTCCCGACAAGTCGCGCATGAAGGCGATAATCCAACGCAACTATGAACAGGTGAAAGCCGACGTGATACAGATAATCTCCGACGAGAAACAGCGTATCATGGCAGACCCGGAACTCCGGCACCTGTTCATGCCAAAGTAAATTACAACCACCACTAAACTATCCACAATCATGTTAGAATCAGACCGAAGCCTTACAGACTTCAATTTCTATTATTCCTATCTGTTGAACTATCTCCAGTCCAACAGGTATCAGGTTGACCCTGAACACCCGCAGATAATCACCAATTCCATCGCGGCACTTGAAACATTCGAGGACGCGCGACGTTACGGCGCGGAAGTGGAGGATGCCGAGGAGCTGGCAATTCAGACACTTTTCACCAATATAGGAGAGTCGGAGTATGACATCGTTTCCGGACTCATACTTGACAACTTCGGTGACACCATCGACCTTGACAGCGAGGTCGCGGTGGAATACTGGACAACACAGGTGATGACCGACATTCCCGACCTGTTTGACGGGTTTGACCGTCAGGCTATAGGCGTGGACGCTCTCGAAATGGAGCAGAAAGAGACAGAAATTGTAGGCAAAATCGTAATATATCTTACCGACAATGGCTTACAATAAGTTGCAGATAATGCGCGACAATATCAATGCCATACGCTGTGCGTTTCAGATCGGTGTTGAAAAGCGCGCTCCCGACCCCATAGAGAGGGTTGTACTCGGCAGGTACTCCGGCTTCGGCGGGTTGAAATGTATCCTCAACGATGCAAATGAGCTGGCGGATGCCGCCAAGTGGAGCAAGTCGGATATTGAGCTGTTCGCGCCGACGGTGGAACTACGCCGTATTATCCACGACTATTCGCTCAATGACAAGGAGTTTAACCGCTACATGGAATCGCTTAAAGCCTCGGTGCTGACAGCATTCTATACGCCTCAGTCTGTTGTTGACGCTGTTTCCGATGCGCTGAAATACTCCGGTGTCGAGATAAGGCGTTTTCTTGAACCGTCTGCCGGTCAGGGAGCGTTTGTCGATTCTTTCCTGCGGAATGACAGATACCCCGGTGCCGAAGTGCTTGCCTATGAGAAGGATTTGCTCACCGGTAAAATCCTGTCAGCCCTGCACCCGTCAATCCTGACCCGCATAGAGGGCTTCGAGAAGATAGAGCGTGATTTCAACGGTTACTTTGACGTGGCAGCATCCAATGTTCCTTTCGGAGATTTCGCTGTTGCTGACCCCGTGTATGCGACAAGCAAGGAAATTAGCTACCGTCAGGCGGCAAAGTCGTTGCACAACTACTTCTTCCTCAAAGGTCTTGACCAAGTGAGAGAGGGAGGACTGATTGTCTTTATCGCATCGCAAGGAGTTATGAACTCCGCTTCGCCATTTATCAGAATGGAATTGGTAAAACGTGCCGACCTTGTGGCGGCATTGCGTTTGCCTAACAACACTTTCTCCGAGAATGCCGGAACTGATGTAGGATCGGATCTTATAATCTTGCAGAAGCATACGGGAAAGAAAGCACTGTCGGCTGATGAAGAGTTCTTTATCCAGTCGGTTGTTGACCGTGGCACGAAAGTTCCGGGCAACAAGTTCTTTCAGGCGTTTCCGCAGAATGTAATATGCACCGATGCGAAAGTCGGCACTGACCAGTATGGCAAACCGGCTATCGTCTATACCCACAAGGACGGTATCGATGGTATTGCCCGTGACCTGCATGACGCTTTAACCCTGTCATTCCGTCTGCGCCTGAATCTGGAACTGTATAATTCCAATGCCATAAAGCCGCCTACGCCTGACCCGGTTACTCCAACGCCTACACCCAAACAGGAGGTAAAGGAGAAAAAGAAGTCGAGCCTCACCAATACGCCTCTGATGCAACAGTATCAGGAGATGAAAAAGAAACATCCCGATGCTGTACTGCTATTCAGAGTGGGCGATTTCTATGAGATATTCGGCGAGGACGCGGTAAAAGCGTCGGAGATTTTAGGTATAACCCTGACCCGCAGAGCCAACGGCAGTGACAAATATATCGAGCTTGCCGGATTCCCGCATCATGCGCTCGACACCTACCTGCCCAAGCTCGTAAGAGCCGGGCAACGTGTGGCTATCTGTGAGCAGCTCGAAGACCCGAAGCTGACAAAGACACCCAAGCAAAAGGTTGTAGAGATTGTTACGCCCAATGCCGAACCACAGAAGGTTGAGCAATCTGAGATTGTACCATCTACACCCATTCCGGAACAGGTGAAGGAAATAGAAACCGACGGGAGCCCGGATTATTCCGACAATCCCGACCCGCATCTGTTTGCCTATAACCTTTTCGGAGAACTGGAGCCGAGGGACGCGCCAAAACACCAGCGTCCCGCTGTGCAAAAGAAAGAAAAAAAGTGGAAAAGCCGGTCGAAAAGCCGAAACCGTGGGCTGACGCCAAACCGTTACCCATAAACAAATTCCGACAGCTCACTGACAAGGAGCTGGAGTTTTACGGTTCTCTGAACTGGGACGACAATCCGCCTATCAACGGGTTCTATGAGGCTATGATGTCAATCGCATACGCCCAGCTTGCGGAGCGTGAGCGTCAGGCGGCTGAAAAAGAAGCCAACAAGGATTATAAATCCGAAACTATCGTCGAGGCTGGCACTGTAATCGAGAAAACCGAAGGCGTTTTCATACCCGGCAGACAGCCAAGAGTGGAGGCACAGCAGCCGGAGAAAACCGAGGTCGATATGTCACCCCGTCCTTTCTCGGAGGATATTCAGTTCTTCCACCACAACGGCAGTATGGTCGTTCAGGACGGTATGGTGGGCTTCCTCTCAGAAGTCCGAAAGAGCGGTGCGACATTCAACCCTCTGGAATTGAAGCCCGAACAGGCGAAACGCGCCATGCTCTATGTCACTCTGTCGGAAACTTATCAGCAGCTTTATAACTATGAGGCTGAGACCCATGAACCGTCAGAACATCTGCGCGAACACCTCAATCAGTATTATGACGAGTTTGTGGAGAAATACGGCAACCTAAATGAGAAAAAGAATGTAAAATTTATTCTCATGGAGCAGAACGTTATCAACCTCACATATTCGATGTACGACCGCATCATCTATGGCGGCGTTATTCCCGTTGGCGAGATGGTTGCGCTCGAGACAATCGACCCGCTGAAAGCCAACTACTTCCTGGAGCGTCGCGAACTCGGCGTGATCAACATCGGCGGCGACGGCATCGTAAGCGTCGACGGCAAGGAGTACGAACTCCATTTCAAGGATGCTCTCTACGTTGGTCGCGGCAACAAAGAGGTGACTTTTCGCAGCAAGGACTCCGCCAACCCCGCCAAGTTCTACATCAACTCCACCCCCGCGCATAAAGAGTACAAGACCCAGCTCATCACTATCGACGGCCGCAAAGGCAGTATCAAGGCCAACCGTATGCACGCCGGCAGTCTCGAGGAGAGCAACGACCGCTATATCAACCAGCTCATCACCAACAACGTGCTCGAAGAGGGCCCTTGCCAGCTACAGATGGGCCTCACAGAACTGATGCCCGGCAGCGTCTGGAACACCATGCCCGCCCACACCCACGACCGCCGCGTGGAGTGCTACTTCTACTTCAACGTGCCCGAGGGCAACGCTATCTGCCACTTGATGGGAGAGCCGCAGGATAACCGCCTCATCTGGCTCCACAACGAGCAGGCCGTAATGTCGCCCGAATGGAGCATCCACGCTGCTGCTGGCACCTCCAACTATATGTTCATCTGGGGCATGGGTGGCGAAAACCTCGACTACGGAGATATGGATAAGGTTACTTATCTTGAAATGAAATAATTGACAGTCATGGAATTCAACTATACAGAGAGAATTACCGAGGCACCCAAGTTCGATGCCTCCAAGATGCCCAAGGGCGATGAATGGACTGACGAACTGGCCTTCTCGGCTGTGGTATGGCTCAGTCAGAAATTAGGCAAGCCCATTCTGCAACTGACCTCGGCAGACTATGATGAGGCCGGGCTGAAAGAACTCGCCGATTTATACGGCTCGGCCTACGAACTGAACATCAAGCTTTTCAACCACCTGCAGCATACCATCACGGGCTGGCCCGGCGGCAAACCCAACGCCGACGACACCAATCGTCCCGAGCGCGCCACGCCTTATCCGAAGCGTGTGATTGTATTCTCGCCACACCCCGACGATGACGTTATCTCGATGGGAGGCACCATCAACCGTCTTGTCAACCAGGGGCACGAGGTGCATATAGCCTACGAGACTTCGGGCAACATTGCCGTGGGCGATGAGGAGGCCACACGCTTCATGCACTTCGTCAACGGTTTCAACCAGATTTTCGACATCGAGAGCGACAAAATCTCGGAGATGTATCGCGAGGTTAAGAAATTCCTGGCGGAGAAAAAAGAAGGCGAGTCCGACAACCGCACCATCCTCAATATCAAGGGTCTCATCCGTCGCGGCGAAGCCCGCACGGCCTGCACTTTCAATAATATTCCTCTTTCGAGGGTTCACTTCCTCGACCTCCCCTTCTACGAGAGCGGCGGCGTGGAGAAGCTGCCGATGACCGAGGCCGATGTCGATATTGTGGAACGTCTGATTGATAAGGTCAAGCCCCACCAGATTTACGTTGCCGCCGACCTGGCCGACCCCCACGGCACTCACCGCAAATGCACCGAGGCTGTACTCGCCGCCCTTGACAAGGCCAAGAACGCCGGTGCCGAATGGGTCAACGACTGCCGCGTGTGGATGTACCGCGGAGCCTGGGCAGAGTGGCCCGTGGAGGATATCGAGATGTGCGTGCCCATGAGCCCCGAAGAGTTGATGCACAAGCGTAAGTCGATTCTCAAGCACTCCTCGCAGATGGAGAGCGCTCCCTATCTTGGCAACGACTCCCGCCTTTTCTGGCAGCGTGCCGAGGACCGCAACCGTGGCACCGCACAACTCTATGATGCCCTCGGTCTGGCCTCCTACGAAGCCATGGAAGCGTTCAGAGAATACCATATCTGATGGAAACCAAGTCATATACAATGGCCGAGGCCATAGCCGAAGCCAAACGCTGCCTTAACTGCAAGGTGCCGCAGTGCCGCAAGGGCTGTCCTGTAGGCAACGACATCCCCGATTGGATCCACGAGCTTTCGATGGGCAACATCGGCAATGCTATGAGCATTATCAATGCCAAGAGCAACCTGCCCGCTGTCTGCGGCCGCGTCTGCGCCCACGAGCGTCAGTGCGAGGGCAACTGCGTGCTCGGCAAGAAAGGCGCGCACATGAATATCGGCAAGCTCGAACAGTTTGTCGCCGATTTCGACACTCAGATGAAGCTCACCCGTCAGCCGCTGGTGCAGAAAAACCGCGGACGTGTGGCCGTCATCGGCAGTGGCCCTGCCGGACTGACCGTTTCAGGCGAACTGGTGCGCGGCGGCTTCGACGTGGAGATTTTCGAGATGGAACCCCAGCCGGGTGGTGTGCTGACGTTCGGCATCCCCGAGTACCGTCTGCCAAAGGCGATTGTCAACAGCGAGATTGACAAAATCCGTCAGCTCGGCGTGCGCATCAACTGCGGTGTTACGGTCGGGCCGGAGGTCAACATCGACCAGCTTTTCGCGAAAGGGTTCGACGCCATTTTCATGGGCACCGGCACCGGCAAGCCCCGCAGACTGTCGATTCCCGGCATCGAGAACGACAGCGTGCGTCAGGCCATTTACTTCCTGCGCCGCGTGGGCCTCTACAACGCCGGACTGATTAACCGCGACGAAGTTCCCGTGAAAGAGGGCGACAAGGTGTTTGTTGTCGGCTGCGGCAACACCGCCATCGACGCCGCCCGCACCGCCCTGCGCCTCGGGGCGTCGGAGGTGACGATAGTCTATCACCGCGACATCGAGAAGATGAGCGCCCTGCGAGCCGAATACAACGACGCCGTGGCCGAAGGCGTGAAATTCCTTTGGAACTCCTCCATCACCAAAATCAACGGCGACGGGGAGCATATCGCCGACATCGACATCGAGACCGAGGGCACAACCGCGACCGTTGCCGCCGACAAGGTAATCCTAGCCGTCGGTAGCCGCCCCGCAAGCCGCATCGTATCGACCACCACCGGCATCGAAGTCGATGAGAAGGGCTACGTGCTCACCCGCGAGACACCCTACGGCATGACTACCCGCAAAGGTGTCTTCGCCGGGGGCGACGTCACCGGCAACCAGGCCACCGTAGTCCACGCCATGCAGGACGCCCGCGCCGTAGCCGCCGGCATCGCCGCCTACGTCGACGCCCTGACCCTCATGCGCACTATCGACAACGCATGACCCCTTTTGAGGACTAACATAATTTTGAAATCTGCCGGAGCCTGACTTTGGCAGATTTTTATATATTTAGATATGAATAAAATACTTATCGTAGATGCCTTAGAATCCGACAATCGGCTCATGGCGGGCTTGCTTGTCAAGTCCGGCTATGAGCCGATTGCTGTCGAGACGATGGAGGCTGCAAAGGACGAGGTGGCGAAACTGCCACCCGGCGCAGTGATTGTCGCGGACGCTTCACCCCGTGACAGCTCTGCGAAAGAGTTAATCAACTGGCAGAAGGCTGAGGGATTCACTTTCCCTGTCATCGCCATAGTGAACAACCTGAACGGGCCAGACCTTCTTGAAGTGATGAAAGGCGGCGGAGCGGTAGATGTGGTGCAGCGGGCCGGTATTGACAAGCAGCTCGTTGAGACGGTAGGCAAATACGCCAAACCGGAGAATATCGTAATCCAGCTTGACAACGCCCTGATCCCTCGAAGAAGCAACAGCTTTCGTGAAATCGGAAAGGCAATCGGACGAGTTGCGACCACTAACGCCAACTGTATCATTTTCGGCGAAAGCGGTATGGGCAAAGAGCAGATTGCACGACAGATCTATCTCCAAAGTTCGCGGACACAGAAGCCGTTGAAGATTCTCGAAGCCGGAGGCGCGCCGCTTGTCGGCAAACATGATCCGGAATCAGACCGCAGCGAAATCTATAACCGCATCGAGGGCTACTTTCAGGAAGTGAAAGGCGGCACACTGATAATCAAGAATATCCAGTTGCTGACATTCGAGACCCAATCAGTGCTGTTGCACATTCTTGAACAGGAACACCCCGATGTGAGAATCATCAGCACTGCAAACGGAAATCTGTTGAAGATGGTAGCCGACGGCAGCTTTCGCGACAATCTTTTCTATATGCTCCGCCAGAGGAGCATTACTGTACCATCTCTCCGAGAATCTACGGAAGATATAGCTGATATTGCAGACTATCTTCTTCAGAGATACGCACAGAAGAAACAGCGACCGAAACAGCATCTTGACGCGTCTGCGATAAAGGCGTTGAAACTGCACCCGTGGCCCGGCAACGTCCGAGAATTGAAAGACACTGTTCTTTTCGCCGCCTTCCACGCGAAAGAGGATACCATTACCGCAGAGGACCTCAGATTTGATGACGCCACACCCGATACAGCGGAGGATTTGACCCATCGCAATCCCAAATATGAGCGGGACAATATCATCCGTGCATTCAAAAGAGCCGGCACATGGCGAGGCGCGGCAACGCTGCTTGGAATATCCGAAAGGGCTTTGTTTGAGCAACGTAAGAAACACCATATCAATCCTGACGGAGAAATCGAGTCTTGACAACCTCGAAAAAAATGCGTAACTTTGCAACGCAAATAGCAAAGACTGCGATTGTAGAGACAATCGTATCAACAATATAGGATAACATAAGTTATCGCAAGAGTTCTCTTGTAAATCCGGAAGATTATCAAAACCGAGCTTGAGCGTGACACTTATGCTATGCTTATCGCATAGCGTATGGTCACATCATTCGGTAAAGGCTTATTCCTGAGCCAACAAGAGAAGAAGTGTGTTCCGTACGCTATTTTTTTACCCTTATCTGAACCTGATACCATAACATAAAGTCGGCATAAATCGGCAAGCTGTCAGAATTGTTCTTCTGCCATAAAGATTTAACTTTCAAAATATTTTGCCGACATAAAATTCAGTAGCACAGCCGATTGCTGATATTAACCATCGTTAAACAACCATTTTCATAATCCCTTCGGTTATAATTGCAAACGAGGCGCAATCCTCGATAAGTCTAACTTAAAAACATATAACCGCATGGAGATTACAACTCCCCCAAACGCATCAGGCTTCAACAGGAAGCCCAAATCAAAGAGCGGCAAATCAGACCGCGGCCGCAAGACCCGCAACCGCAGACCCGGCAACAATCCTATGGATGATCTGCCCGCGGATGCCAACGCGTGGCTGTTCGGATCAATGTGCCTCATGGCAACCGCCAGACTTCTCGCACCTTTCTTTTCATACACACAGGCGAAAACCTCGGCACCGTCCGCCACACCCGAATAAGCGTATGGCGCAGACTACCGACAAGGACGCAGATTTCAAGACCGCCGCGCAAGCCTATGTCTCACTCGTAGAGCAGCGAGCCAGAAGCCCCTGCCTTTATCCCGCGAGAGACAGACCGCGACTGACCTTCCACGGAGAGCCTGTAATCCTTCTCTACGACATCATAACCGGGCTTGACATCAGCGAGAAGACAATAAGGCGATACCGCGACGCAGGAAAAATCAAGGTCTATGAGAGCATCGAGGGAAACATCAAGTTCGTCCTTCAATGCGACCTCGACGAGTTTCTCGAAAAATGCTTCATCAGTTCGTCCCATCCAGACTACAGGACTGTGAAGAGCAGAACCAATCCCGGCGGAAACGCCAAAACAACCACCACTAAATCATAATTCATTATGGACCATACTCCCGATCAGCAGGAAGTGCTGATGGCCCGCGACAACACAAGCGGGAAAGTCGGGGCGGTCGTAGGGCAGAATCCCGACGGCACCCCGAAGATGGCGGACGTAAAGTCAACGCCTCTCAGTGAACTCATCAAGTTCAACAAAGGGCAGAACCCCCTCGAAGCGTTCATGTCGAATTTTCTCCGGCAGGCCAAGAACCCGACGATGTTCAGCCTTTTCAGACTGCCAGCCGACAGGTATGAAATGGTCGCGCCCGCAATGGCGGACATAATTCAAGAAGCGGAGAAAAACGCAGAGATGCTCAGACCCTATGCGGTGGAAACGGACGTCCCCGCCCAGACAGTAAATCCTGAGCAACAGACAACTCCGGAGCCTCCGGCTCAGCAGGAACAACAGGCAGTCGAGACTCCCCAGCCACCACAACAGGCACAGACTCCGGAGCCTGAACAGACACCCGCGGCACCTGTCAGGAATGCCCCCATAAACGCGGACAGCATAGACTGGGACAAGATACAGAAGCAATGGGGCATCACGCGCGAAGACCTTGAAAAATCAGGCGCACTCGACCAGATGGTATATAACCACAAATCGCCGCAGCTTTTCACTGTGACGCCACAATTCGGCGACGAGAAGTTCTCGATTCAGGCAAAGCTCTCTTTCCGCACCAACCCCGATGGCTCATATTCACTTGTGCCACATTTCGTCCGCAACGAGCCGCAGCTCGACAAGGAATACAAGGGCTATACATTCACAGGCGAGGACAAGGCTGAGCTGCGCAAGACCGGCAACCTCGGCAGGGCGGTGGAACTTGCCGACCCCAATACCGGGGAAATCAAGAGATGCCTCGTGAGCATAGACAGGCTCACCAATGAAATCGAGTCAATGCCGATAGACAACATCTATATCCGGCGCAAAGTGGCGAACATAGAACTCGACATGCAGGCAGTAGGCATACTGAAGAACGGCGGCACCATACGGGCGCAGAGCGTCGAACTGCCCAACGGCGCGAAATTTGTCGCCGACCTGCAATACAACGTATCCAAGCGTGATGTCGTTTTCGTCAACTCCGATCTCTACCGCCAGTTGCAGGAGCAGAGCGGAAAGTCTCAACAGCAACAGCAGACGCAACAGAAGCCGGAAGAACGCTGGCACAATGCCGACGGCACTGTCAAACGCCTTGCCCACTGGTGTAAGATAGAGCTGAGCGAACAGCAGCAGAACGACTATCTTGCCGGTAAGAAAGTCCTCGTGGGCGAAGCCAAAGACCTGTTCGGCAACAACTGCACCGTCTATTTCCAGTATGACCCTGAAAAGCGTGCGCCGATCACCACCCGCGTATATCCCGACCGCAACAATGTGGTGGGCATCGCCGAGGAAAGCAAGACACAGATGGCTGTCAACAATGACGGTGCCACAAACGAGGCTACCAAGAACGTGAAAGAGCCTCTCCAGCGCGGACAGACCGCGCCAAAGGACGAAAACCAGCAAAGGCAGCAGAAGCCCAAAGGACCCAGACCCTGACAGCCTCTCACCATCCGTCCACAATCAACATACACTGTGATTCAACCGATACGGTAGCCGGGGTATGACTGTAATCCCGACCACTGAATCCACGTCACGTCCGTAAATATCCCGTCCGGCAACCGTATCACCCAGACAAGTTATCCCCACGGCACGGGGATAAGGGCAACCCGGTCCCCGTGCCTTCAATAAATTCACCCTAAACCCACATTAAATTATGATCCTTATTATCTGCGAGAGCATTCTCGCCACCAAGACCGTCGCCATAGCACTTGGCGCAAACAACGAGACAAGCGAGGGCATCCACACCTCAGGCACATTGACAGTTGCCACTGTGCCGCCCCGTTTCATCCGCCACACACCCCTCGGTGAGATGGCTGACGGAAAGAGTCCGTTCATTCCGGAGAGGTTCCGGATGTCCGTCACCGACAAGGAACTGGAACGCGAACTGAAGCCCCTGTTCCGCGAGGCATCCGAAGTGGTGTTCGCCTCCGACGGCGGAGCCGACGCACAGGCGCGCTTCTTCAACATCTGCCGCCACTTCCGTGTCGGATGCCCCCGCAGCAGAATGTGGCTCACGCGCCTCAGCTACGGTGCCATACGCGGAGCCTTCCATTTCCGCGAGTCCGGGCGACACCTGCACCGCCTCGCACAGACCGGCCTTGTGTCGAAAGGCATGGATCTGATGTTCACATACAACATCAACCAGACATTTCTCCATATCGGCCTACCCGAATATGACCTTACCCGTCAGGAGGCAATCGCCCTCGATTATGTGGGCGACCTTACCGGCCGTTTCGACAACTATAACGGTATCCCCGACGGACATTCAATCCGTGTCAATGTCAACGGAGGAGAGGGATTTGAGTCCGAAGCCGTCTGGGAGGCCGAGGAAGACGCCTTCGCGGTAGCCGATGAAATCCCTGTCGGTGAGACGGTATCGGCCACGCTGACGGTTGACGAGACCGACCGTTTCAATATCCGTTTCCACACGTTGCTCACGCTCCAGATGGACGCCTTCAACAATCTCGGCTTCATGCCCGCCCAGACTCTCAGACTGGCACAGAGCCTTTATGACAAGGGGCTTATCTCGTCGCCACTGACACGTTGCTCACATCTGCCCGAAAAGCTGCGTGGACATATCCAGACGGTATTCCCCGACACGCCCGGTTACCGCTGGGGCGAGAACGACGCGACCATCGACCACCACGCGATAATCACCCTTCGCGCCATAGACCAGGAACTGCCCGAAAAGGAGAAGCAGCTCTACTGGCTCATATTCAACCGCATGAAGGCGGTTGTGGAGCAACAGCCGAGCCGCAAGTATGCCACCGTCGAGTTCAAGATAGGCGAAGCCGTGTTCTACCGCCAGTGGGCGCTTACCGGAGAGGCGTATGCAGTGACCGAGACGGGCACGTTCCAGACAGGCGTTACAATCGCAGACGCGGCGGTATATCCCTGCGATGCCCCGGTAGCCGAATCCAACGCCTTCACCGATGTGATGTGCGCCGTGACCTCAAAAGCGGAGTATGTCGATGATATGATGCACACCAACGTACCGTACACGCTGGAAACCGGCGACTACGGCAGCGCACTGGACAGCCTCATACGCAAGGGACTCGTCACTCTTGACGGCAACGATGTGTATCTCTCGCCCGAAGGTCAGTATGTCTATGACGAATTTGCCGGCCGCGAGTTCGCCGAGATGCTGCTCACATGGCAGTTCGAGGCCAACGACCTCTATCAAGGCGACCAGTCCGGACGCTCGGTGATCGAGGACTTTTCAGGCTCCCTGCTGTGCATGATAGAGACAATCGACCCCGAAGCCGGAGAGTAACGCTGCAATCCGCTGTAAATCGCATTTCTATCAAAAATAACCGGCCCAACATAGCCGAAAATCGGATAGAAATCACTAACTTTGCCACTGAATCGCAGTCATAAATTTTATTTTTGATTGTGGATTTAGTGGTGAGGCAGCGGGAGGGATACCCGCTGCCTTTTTCTACTCCCATCCATTCCACCACTAAATCCAAATTTCTTATGGAAGTATTACTGATTGAGAAGGAAACGCTCGACTGTATCCTTGACGAGCATGAGCTTCTATGCAATATGGTCATAGTATTGGCTAATCGCTTGCGCCGAAAGGGAACTGCCGACATGATGACATCTGCCGAGGTCTGCGATTTTCTCCATATAGGCATGACAACCCTGCAATCCCTCCGCAACGGCGGTAAGATAGGTTATGTCAGAATTGATGACGGAAGCATCCGGTATCCTGTCACCGAAGTTATCCGTTACATGGAGCGTAACGGTATCAATTATAATAGGGGCGCCTATGGGGAATGAGATTATAACCAAATCGGACAGACGTATTATCGCAGCCCGTACACAATCCCAGAACGCATTTGAAGCCGTCGGCATAATCCGAGACAGTCATCATCCTGTATTGGGTGGAATCTGTTTCCTCGATGACAAGGAAGTGGCAGAACGCTTCAAAGTGACGAGGCGCACGGTACAGAACTACCGTGACCGGGGAATACTCTCGTATTATATGATATGCGGCAAATGCCTCTATCCGGAACATGAAATCCAGCAACTGCTTGACGAGAATTTCCATCCGGCATATTACGATTAAACAATTTAAGAGCGACAACTGAGTAAAATCTCGATTGTCGCTCTTTCATTTAGCGCTGGGTCATTTCGTCTTTTTAGGTCGTCCGCGCTTAGGCTGTGGCGGACGCTCAAATGTTGTCGGCTTCTCCGGCAACGGTTTGATGTCAACTTTCAGGCTATCGAACTTGTCTCTCATACGGCCCATATCTTCGGATACTGTCTGGTCAAGCATGGTCGCGTAGATTTGGGTGGTGGCAATGTCTTTATGTCCCAGCATCTTCGATACCGTCTCGATAGGCACATGATTGTTGAGCGACATTGTGGCGAAGGTATGGCGCGCGATATGCGTCGTCAGGTGTTTCTTGATTTCCGCCTTGCTTGCTATCTCATCAAGGTACGAGTTCATACGCTGGTTTGAGATAACCGGTATGACGGTGTCCTTTTCCACAACCCGTGGGTGACAGCGGTATTTCTCCATCAGTCTGCGCGGTATCTCCAGCATCGGGATTACGCTCATTTCATCTGTTTTCTCGCGGGCCTTGCGTATCCACATCTCGCCCTTGTCATCGGTGACAACATGTTCACGCTTGAGGGTGGAAATGTCTGCGAAAGCCAGCCCCGTAAAGCAGCAGAACACGAAAGTGTCACGCACGAGGTCGAGACGGGGCAGTTCGCTGAGGTCAAGCTCTATGATGCGCTGGAGTTCAGCTTCCGTGAGCTTCTCTCGCTTCGGCTTGGTGCGGACATAGCGTTTGCCCACGAATGGATCATCTTCAATCCATTTGTTTGCGATACCGGTGCGTATAACGCTTTTGAGATAGCGGATATAACGGACAGCGGCGTTGTTGGCGCATCCCTTTTTTATGCGCAGGAAATGCTCGAAGTCGTCAACCATTCCGGATGTCAGTTTATTCATCGGAATATCTTTCACATCGTGCTTGTCGATGAGAAATTCCTCCAGATACTTGACGCATCGCTCCCAGCGGAGGCGCGTACCCTCGCAGATGTCGCCACGCTCGTTGCGGTCCTTTACCTTCTTGTTGAGTTCGCGGAACGCCTCGCAGAGCATCGTCGGCTTTTGCAGCTTGCCGAGAAATGCCTTTTTCAGAGTGTCGGGATTGACCATCTCATCGCGCATGACGAGCTGGTTGTGGATTTCACATATCTTGGTACGGATGGTATCAAGATAGCGGTTCAGTTCAAGGTCCTTTTTGGTCTTGCCTTTAGACTGACCTTTGGACGCATCCCAGTTGTTGGGAGCTACATACCGGTTGGTATATACCTCCGCACGTTGCCCATTCATCGTTATTCGCAGCAGAATGGGAAATTCGCCCTCTTTGTTGGGGCGGCTTCTCCTGACCATGAAGTTCAGTGAGAAGTAGCTCTCGTTGGATAATTTCATTTGACTTGTGGCTTTAATGGTTAAACTAAAGATACAAATTTTTTCTCGGTTACACAAACTGTGAATCCGAAGGACAAATGAAATATCCGGGGTTGCGAGATGGCAAAACGACCAATTCAACGAATAATGTTGAATTGCCACCTCAAATTGCCACCTTTTGCCTAACATTTTTTAACTATGCCGGCAGCTAAAAAGGGCTGCAAGGGTGCTTATAGTGGACTTCATAAGCCTGTATCTACTGAACTTTCAGGATTGTTCTTTGCCACCTGCAACCACCTTGCGAGGTGGCAGGCCCCCGACGGCTATATCTCTCGTATATCTTTGAAAAATAATGAAATAGAGTCTTTCGAGGTGGCAAAACAAGGTGCAATTTTTATTGCCACCTTCTTGCACACCCGCAGTTTCAATATTCTGCGCCGATTGGGGATTGGGGCAAAAAGAAAAACCTCTGAAAATCAATGATTTTCAGAGGAATTCGTCGGTCTGATAGACCCTTTAGTGACCCCGGAGAGGCTCGAACTCTCGACCCACTGATTAAGAGTCAGTTGCTCTACCAACTGAGCTACGGAGTCAAATGCACTTAAATCGTGTTGTTCTCAAATGCGATGCAAAGGTAAGGAGTTTTTTGTTCCCCACCAAATTTTTCTCAACTTTTTTCACATAACAGATAAAATACATGCACGCAAAATATATGCACGCTCTATAATCGCCGGGGGGCGCGGGCATGCAGCCACGCATTGACGGCCGCCGTGTCGGCCTCAGCTTCCCGCAAAGTCCAGGGAAGTTCCTCAACAGCAGTGACACGTGCGCCGGGAATTATAGCTTCCCTGAGCTGTGCCACCGACGGCGACTGCGGTAAAACGGCATACTCCTCATAGGTGAAGCGCGTGAACACCGTGTGCCGCCCCACTCCACGGCGGTCAAGCCACCAGCCGCCTGCAAGCTGAATCGGCTTTGAGGCAGTCGACAAATCAGTGGGTGCAGGATAAGAGATTATCCGGCCATTACCATCGGTTCCTACCGGCACATTGTCTGCATAATCGCCATTCATGCGGTACACCCGGGCCCGGGGTATGGCCGCCTGTCGGCCCGAAAGGGGATGCCCCGGTACAGCCGACGACGGCGGGAGATCGCTTATTCTCAACATTGTAGTAGAATCAAATTCAACGCATTCAACTGCCGGGGCCTGACCTCCGCCTATAACGACCGACGGCTCCGTCGTGGTTGCGCGCGGCGCAGAGCAAGCAGCCGTACAGACCGCAAGCGCAGCGCCGCCTAACGCATATATCAAGTTTGTTTTCATCTTAGCGCACCAATTTGAACACCTTCTGATGGCCGCCGGTTGTGCTTACACGAAGCAAGACCACACCTTCCGGCAATTGGGATAGGTCGGCCGTGGCCTCACTCCCATCGATTGCAATAGGTATATTGAGACGGACTCCCGATATGCCATAAGCCTCAACGCCTGCCACCCCGGCATCGGCATGAACCGCAGCAATGCATGTTGCGGCATCATATTCAAATCCGATTCCATCCTGCCCCATACAGATGTTCTCCACGCCGCTGGGTTCGTCGGTGGTCACGGAGCATTCGGCCACATTGCCATAGTAATAATACGGATCCTCTGTCTCTGTTTTCAGAACGAAGAGCACGGCAGCATATTTTTTGCCGGGAACGGTTCCGTTAAGATTGGCGTCGAAGAAAATATCCTTTGTCTCACCCGCTTTGATTTCGAGTGGGACACTGAAGTCGGCCACTTCTCCCAAAGCATCATAGAAAGCCAGCAGGCACTCATCGTTATAGAATCCTGACGTGCATGTCACGGTGGCCTTCATCTTAATATCGTTGAGCGGTGCATTTGTTCCGCCGTTCACCAGGCCGAATCCGGTAAACTCAAGACCGGCATCAGTATATTTCCGGATTGTGACATCAGGCAATTCAACCAAAGGCACCGCCTGCGACGGCACGGCATAGATATTCGGATCATAAAGGTCGGCTTTATACACCTTATCCGGCTCATACATTCTGTAGAATGTCAACGTAAATTTCGACTCCACCTCACGGCTTTCACCCGGAAGCAGATCAAGATATTCACCGGTGCCCACTGCCACCAGCTGGCCCGAGGTATCGCGTATACGCATGGCAACTCCCCATGCGCCCTCGTTCTGTCCGGTATTGGCAGCGCTATATTTTAGTCGCAGCTCAGACATGACCACCCCATATGGATAGAGCATGGCAATCTCCGAAGGAGCATTAATATTTTCCAGACTCAATTTGCCGGGTGTGGAAATCTCCACGCTGTAATTGCCGCCATTGACCACAAGCACTACATAATCAGGGTTCATGCCGCCCACCCGGATTGTGCGTGGAACATCACTTCCCTCTGGTGTATACGTGCCATATACTTTATAACGACCGTCGGCTGTCACATAATCGCGGACATTGAATGCCGGCATGTCATAAAGTATGGCGCCGTCAAACCGCTGCATGGCCGACTGCACTTTGATCTGCTTCCCTCCCGCCTCTGGTTCTATCAGGTAGCCTGACGCTGCATTCAGCGACACTCCGGCATCATGTCCTGTGTAAACCGGCGTCTTGAAGGAGAAGACCCCGTTTTCAACAGCAGCGTTCATTGCTCCGTAATACTGCAGCGTCACCTGCGGTGCGGTAGTCTCACCTGTGTTTTTCTTGACTCCGATAAATGCGGCCTGCATGAAATTATATCCCCCGGCAAATCCGCCGGTACCGATACCGTCAGGATAAAGCGCCGAAAGAGTGAAACTGCCGTTGTAATAACCGCCCCACCCCCAGTTGAAATGGAAAAATCCGTCGCCTGAATAACCGTCGCACACAAATGCATGACCGCCGGTAGTGGAACGGCCGGAATAATACACCGGCCCCGTGGAGGCAAGACTGTTATATATGAGGTCGTTCCACGCTTCGCCACCGTAATCCGCACGCTGGCAGAACTGTATGTCGGGACTGTAGTCAAAGTTGTTTCGCAGCGCCTCGAAAGCATCGTATGAAGATGCTCCCGATTCGTCGGCCGTATAGAGCATCCCGGCGGCAAAACCGCACGCTTTCATCAATGTGGCCACCGCAAGTGCCTGCGCATCGGTATAATCATTGCCTGTATAGTCATCAAGCATGTTGTCCCAGTCAAACACTACTGTCGAAAGGTCAAGCATCTGGGTGGTGGTTTTGCCGTTCTTGTCCTGAACTGTTGCCCGCACCTCACCATGTCCTTTTTCAGGCCATTTGTGATAGTTCATCACCTGCGACAGAGCCGTTGCCACGCATCCTGTAACGGCGTGCACACCATCCACCACCGGGGTCTGGCCATTGTAAGGAGCTGTCTGATTCCATTTTGTGGAGAGCAGAGGCGCAATCAAGGCGCGATCCTCTGCGGCTCGCGATGTCTTCACGCCCGCAGCATTGACCGCCAGCGGATTTTTACGTGCAAATGCAATCTCTCCGGCATACTGTTCAAGCCACCATTGCAATTGCGGAGGCATCGGGGTCATGCTGTCGTAGTTACCATCATCCACATATCCGAGCAGCGGGGTCGCAATATCGTCGGCACTCACCACAAGAAATCCGTCGCCTGTCTTGTCGGCGAAAACATAAACCGCAGGAGTGCCGTCCGAGGCCACCGTAGTGTGCAGCAATTTAGGAGAAGCACTTATCCGTGCAGCAGCGGCCGCACGTTTGCCGTTTGCAACTACATCAGCATCTACACGCTCGAGCGCTTGCTGTGGAGTGAGCGTTTTTGCCTGTGAGAACAAGGCTACGGTCAATGCCGTTATTAAAAGCAGGAATTTTTGCATATGCTGTAATAAATCCGTTAATATTCTGAATTACTTTTCTGTTTCTTCTCATTTGCAGAAGGAACCGGAGCCAAAGATAATCAATATCCGTTAAAAAATCATGTTTTCCACACAAAATGCGCCTGATTATTCCTGATTTTATGGATTCATGCAGTCTTTAGGTCACTTACCGTTTGCACATCGTGCATTTTAGGTGTATCTTTGCCTACACATTGTTTCTCATCTGCAATCAAACAGCAAAAACATGAATACCACACCTCTGAAACTGATTATCGGCGCCGCCGTCATAGCGCTGGCAGCCGGTTCATGCAGCAACCGCAAGGCGGAATCGCAGGCATCCGAAGCTGAAAACCTGACCATAACAACCGACTCCATCAGTTGGTCAGACAGCATCAAATCCACTGCCGGCAGCGAGGCCACATGCCAAATTTCAGTCGGCTATCCTGCCGACGGCCCCTCTGAGACCGTTGACAGCATCCGCACATGGATTGCAGAGCGACTGTCTACCTCCGGAAGCGCTTCACCCGATTCGCCAGCTCCCTACGCTGCAGCGGCCGCCAACTTCACCTCCGGACCTGAACTTATAAAATCGGTGGGTACCGAAGTGCTGAAACAGGCAAAAACCGAACTTTCGGAATTCGAGGCCGAAATGGAGATGGACGGCATATCCTATGAATACATATGGAACATCTTCCCTAATTACCAGACCGACAAGTTTATCACCTACTCTGCATCTACCTATGCATACCTTGCCGGTGCACACGGCAGTTCGTTCGCATTCTCTCAGGTGTTCGAGAAACCGTCTGGCAAACGTCTGGGGTGGAACATGTTCAAACCTGAGGCTCTCCCCAAACTCACAGCCATGATCAAGACCGGCCTCATGACACAGTATTTTGAAGTGCCTGCCGAAAGTGATCTGGCCGAATGCCTTCTCATCGACCCCGACACGCTTCCCCTTCCCGTGTCGAATCCGGCGTTTCTGGAAAGCGGCGTTGTGTTCCTCTACCAGCAATATGAAATCGCGCCTTATGCAGCAGGGATGCCCGCATGCACGATTCCCTACGACCGCATCCGCCCGTTGCTCACGCCGGAAGCCGCCGGTCTGCTCCCCGCAGAAACAGCTGATGCTGCTGCGCAGGCCGAATAACGAGCCTCTGCTCACGTTACTTCCAAACTCAAGCCACCACATTTTCACATCCCAATATCTTTAGCCAATCCTTTATGAAAAAAATATTTATTGCAACCGTCACCGCTCTGGCATCGGCAATCCCTTCATGGGCATGCACATCGCTGATTGCCGCCAAAGGTGCCACCGCCGACGGATCGGTACTCGTTACCTACGCCGCCGATTCCCATAACCTCTACGGCGAACTTTACAACCAGCCCGCAGCCGACCACCCCGCCGGCACCATGCGCAAGGTGGTGGAATGGGACACCGGCAAGCCGCTCGGTGAGATTCCCGAAGTACCCCACACCTATGCCACCATCGGCAACATGAATGAACACGGCCTGGTGATTGCCGAAAGCACCTGGGGCGGACGCGAGGAGCTGGAAGGCACCGGCACTATTGACTACGGTTCACTTATCTACATCACCCTGCAGCGCGCACGCACAGCCCGCGAGGCACTGCGCGTGATGACCGACCTTGTGAAGGACTACGGCTACGCATCGTCGGGCGAATCATTCTCCATAGCCGACCCCGACGAAGCCTGGATTCTGGAACTGATCGGTAAAGGAAAGACCGCCAAGGATGCCGTATGGGTGGCACGCCGCGTGCCCGACGGCCATATCGCCGGACATGCCAACCATCCACGCATACACCGCTTTCCCCTCAAAGACAAATCGGGCGAAACCATCTACAGTCCTGATGTGATCAGCTTCGCACGCTCTCAGGGCTACTTCGACGGCAAGGACGAAGACTTCGATTTCTGCAAGGCATATGCCGTGACCGACTTCGGCGCACTCCGCGGATGCGATGCACGCGTATGGGCATACTTCAACAAATTCGCCTCAGGCATGGACAAATGGCTCCCCTGGATCGACAACGCCCAGGGCGAACCGATGCCACTGTGGGTAAAGCCCGACAAACCTCTCACCGCAACAGACATGAAATGGATGATGCGCGACCACTTCGAGGACACACCCTACGACATGACAAACGACATAGGCGCCGGCCCCTATAAGGTGCCCTACCGCTGGCGTCCCATGAACTTCAAGGTTGATTCCGCCGAATATGTGCACGAACGTGCCATCGCCACCCAGCAGACCGGCTTCTCGTTTGTGGGGCAACTCCGGTCTGACGTGGCACCCGAACTCCGCGGACTGCTCTGGTTCGGCACCGACGACGCCAACACCAACGTCTACCTCCCCATCTTCTGCAGCGTGCGCAAAGCTCCCGCACAGCTCGGCCACGGCGACATCAACACCCTCGACTGGAACTCTAACTTCTGGGTGAACAACTATGTGGCCAATCAGGCCTACAACCGTTACTCGCAGATGATTCCCGACATACGCCGTGTCCAGTCCGGACTTGAAACGGCCATCGACGAGGATGTGCGCGTGGCATTCGAGCAGATTCCGGAATTTGCCGATGCGGAGATACGCGCCTCGCTCACCCAGGATCTTGCCGACATATGGGCGGAAAAAGCAACCACTGCCTACAAGCAGCTCGGCGACTTCCTGTTCGTGAAATTCATGGACGGGAACCGCAAAAAGACCGATGATAACCACAACTTCATCAAATCCGAGTACGGGATGCCCGTCTATCCCGAATTCCCGGGCTACGACGAACGCTACTTCCGCTCCATTGTCAACGACGCCGGCGAACGCCTGAAGGTGCGTCCCGTCACATTCTGATTCACCCCACGCTTATTAACGACAACCGCAAAACACTGCAACATGAGCAGAAACCAACAGGAATTGTCGGGAGTGACACTTCTGGGCAACGGCTCTACGGTCTATCCCGACAATTATGCACCCCAGGTGCTTGAAACATTCAAGAACAAGCATCCCGAAAACGAATATCTCGTCACATTCCATTGTCCCGAATTTACATCGCTCTGCCCCAAGACAGGGCAACCCGACTTTGCCAGAATAATCATACGCTACATTCCGCGCGAGGATATGGTCGAGAGCAAAAGCCTCAAACTCTACCTCTTCTCGTTCCGCAATCACGGCGATTTCCATGAGGATTGTGTCAACATAATCATGAAGGACCTTGTCAGGCTCATGAATCCGCGCTACATTGAGGTGCAGGGCATCTTCACCCCGCGCGGAGGCATCTCCATCCATCCCTTTGCCAACCATGCCGACGCCGACCATCAGGCTATGGCGCGCGAAAGGCTTCTGCAGGCCATGAACATGAATGTATTTTCATGAATGGCAGCAAGTCACGCATAATCCCTATGAACGTTTCAGGACAATAGTTATCAGTCATTAGTATGGAAATAATACATCAGCATCACCTCGCAGATGTTTTCCTCCCGCCCAAGGATGAGGAAAAGATATTCCCCTCCGACCAGCTTGCTGTGCATTCCAGCCCGGATTCCCTGCTGGTTCTATCCGGAGGCATCGATTCCACCACGATGCTCTATGAATTCAGGGCACGCATCGCATTGGCCGTCACATTCCTATATGGCTCCAACCACAACGAACGCGAAGCAGAATGCGCCCGCTGGCATTGCCGGATGCTCAACATCCCCCACATCGAGATTCCCCTGATGTTCATGGCCGAGCATTTCAAAAGCTCGCTTCTCAGCGGAGCGGATGCCATTCCGGAAGGGAACTACAATGACAGCAACATGAAATCTACCGTGGTGCCGTTCCGCAACGGCATCATGCTCGCCGTGGCGGCCGGACTGGCCGAAAGCCGCAATCTCTCCACCGTGATGCTGGCCAACCATGCTGGCGATCACGCAATCTACCCCGATTGCCGCCCGCAGTTCGTAGAAGCCATGGACCATGCCATCGAGGAAGGCACTTACAACCGCATCCGCCTCTTCTGCCCCTACACGGGCATCTCGAAGTCAGACATAGTGAAACGCGGCGTCGAGCTTGGCGTTGACTACACCCACACATATTCCTGCTACCGCGGCACACCCAAACACTGCGGCACATGCGGCACGTGCCGCGAACGTCATGAGGCGCTGAGCGATGCCGGACTGAATCCGGCCGACTTCGACTGAGACCAACGCGTTTCGGGCATTATTTCATCAGGCCACCTATAAGAATCAGGGCTATAAGCGCCGGCGCCACCCACCGCAGCACAAAAGTGATGCATCCGGTTAGGCGGAACCGCTTTGTGCCCTTGTTCGTAAGCTGACGGCTCAACAGGCGTTTCGGCCCGAACCATCCCACATACAGACACGTGCCTATCGACACCAGAGGCAACAGCACATTGGTTGCGAATGTATCAAGGAAATCAAAGAACGTCAGTCCGAAAATTGTCATCCCTTTCAGCGGACCGAGCGAAAGCGAGCATAGGCTGCTCAGCACGAACATCGGACACAGCGCCAGCAGCACGGCCTTGCGTCGCGACAATCCGAACGTATCGCTGAGAAACGCCACAGTCACCTCCGCCAGCGACACTGTCGACGTAAGCGCCGCCACAAACAGCAGCACGAAAAACAGCGTTGACCACAACGAGGACAGGGGCAGACGTCCGAACACCTCCGGCAACGTCACAAAAATCAGCGTTGCACCCTCGAGGCTCTCCCCTTCCAATCCGAACGACATTACAGCCGGGAAAATCACCACTCCCATCATCACAGCCACAAGCAGACTCAGCAGAGCCACCGTGATTGACGTACGAGGCAAATTGGTGTCTATCGGATAATATGAAGCATACGTGATCAGGATACCCATGCCGAGGCTCAGAGAGAAAAACGTCTGTCCCAAGGCATCCACCACCACACCGGGCGTCAGCTTTGTAAAATCTGGCCACAGGAAGAATTTCAGCCCCTCGCCGGCGCCGGGCAGCATAAGAGCCACTATGCATAAGCCAAGCAGAATCACGAACAACAGCGGCATCAGCACATTTGAGAGCATCTCAATCCCCTTCTGAACCCCTTTCATCAGAATAAGGATATTCAGTCCCACCACTAAAGCCGTGGCAAGCAACGGACGCCATGTGCCGTACAGCAATTCCTTCATAGCACCGGCATAATGGCGGCTTTCAGCACCGACATCAGGCGCCACATCGTACAACGCCCCTGTAACCGACTGCCAGATGTATTCAAGCGTCCAGCCGGCAACCACCATATAGAAAATTGTAATCAGATAGGAGGCCAGGATTCCACCCGCACCCACAATCCACCATTTGCTGCCGGGCGACAGTCGGCGGAAATCACCCACAGCATCGCTTTTGCCGCCGCGTCCCAGCACAAACTCACCAAGCATCACCGGAACCCCGAGAACAAACACACACGCCACGTAAAGCAGCAAAAACGCCGCGCCGCCATTCTCCTGCGTCTCCGCAGGGAAACGCCATACATTTCCAAGACCGATAGCAGACCCTACAGTAGCCGCTATCAAGCCTATTTTACTTGCAAATTCAGTCTTCGATGCCATTGATTACTAACAATTACACCCCTCCTCCCTCGCAAATATAACAAATTACCCCCACAGAATTACCAATTTCATCAAAATTATAAAAGTTATCAGAGCTTATCCGAGTTTATAAGAATTTATCAGAGCTTATCCGAACTTATCAGAGTTTATAAGAATTTATCCTAGCTTATCATCCCCAAGGCAGCTTGCCGGGCGCCCCGGCTGCCGCGGGCATAAAAAAGAGCGCCCCGGGGGACACTGGTGTCCTCCGGGGCGCTCGGATAGGGGGCGGTTACCTACTCTCCCACTTTCGCAGTACCATCGGCGCGGCGGGGTTTAACTTCTCTGTTCGGAATGGGAAGAGGTGGAACCCCCGTGCTATGGCCGCCTTAGTCCGTTTGTCAGATGCGGTGGCGGGTTGCTCGCCTTCCTGCACCTGTGTAGGGTGAAAAGGAGTCATCGAGGAAGCAGTGTCACTCGCGCTCAAGTTAGCTGGCTGACTCTCGGAACTTGTCCACTTCATGAAGCTTGGCGTGTCGCCTGTCGCTTGTCTTCTGTGTCTTTATTTTGTCCCTGTGCCTCAGCCTCGGCTGAGGTTAGCCAGGGTGTCTTGCCCGGAAAGGGTTCGGGTGATTAGTATCGCTCGGCTGAGGACGTTGCCGCCCGTGCACCTGCGACCTATCGACGTCATCGTCTTTGACGGCCCTTTGTGGAGATCTTATCTTGAGGGGGGCTTCGTGCTTAGATGCTTTCAGCACTTATCCTGGCCGGAGGCGGCTACCCGGCGGTGCGGCTGGCGCCACAACCGGTTCACCGGTGCTCCGTCCGACACGGTCCTCTCGTACTAGTGTCGGGGCCTCGCAAATCTCCCACGCCCACAACAGATAGAGACCGAACTGTCTCACGACGTTCTGAACCCAGCTCGCGTGCCACTTTAATAGGCGAACAGCCTAACCCTTGGGACCTTCTCCAGCCCCGGGATGTGACGAGCCGACATCGAGGTGCCAAACCACTCCGTCGATATGAGCTCTTGGGAGGGATCAGCTGTTATCCCCGGAGTACCTTTTATCCTTTGAGCGATGGCCCTTCCATGCGGAACCACCGGATCACTATGCTCTAGTTTCCTACCTGATCGACTTGTTGGTCTCCCAGTCAAGCGCGCTTGTGCCATTACACTCTGCGGCCGGTTACCAATCGGCCTGAGCGCACCTTTAGAAGCCTCCGTTACTCTTTTGGAGGCGACCACCCCAGTCAAACTACCTGCCATGCAATGTCCTCCCTCATGGGAGTTAGAGACCAGATGCGCGAAGGTCAGTATTTCAACGTCGGCTCCGCGGACACTGGCGTGCCCGTTTCGCTGCCTCCTGACTATCCTACACATCGAGCACCCGGTCACAATGCAAAGCTGCAGTAAAGGTTCACGGGGTCTTTTCGTCCCGTTGCGGGTAATCGGCATCTTCACCGATACTACAATTTCACCGAGCTCACGGTTGAGACAGTGTCCGGATCATTACACCATTCGTGCAGGTCGGAACTTACCCGACAAGGAATTTCGCTACCTTAGGACCGTTATAGTTACGGCCGCCGTTTACCGGGGCTTCAATTCAGCGCTTCTCTTGCGATGACGCCTCCTCTTAACCTTCCGGCACCGGGCAGGTGTCAGGCTGTATGCTTCATCTTTCAACTTTGCACAGCCCTGTGTTTTTGTTAAACAGTTGCCTGGACCTATTCTCTGCGCCCCACCCTAAAGTGGGGACCCCTTATCCCGAAGTTACGGGGTCAATTTGCCTAGTTCCTTAACCGTGAATCTCTCGAGCGCCTTGGTATATTCTACCCGACCACCTGTGTCGGTTTGCGGTACGGGCCCTGCGGTCTTTATAACGCTTAGCGGATTTTCTCGGGAGTATGGTTACCACCGCTGTCGGCTTGCCCGGGGGCTCGCCGTACTGTCCCGCCTCGCCACTCCGGGGGGATTTGCCTCCCCGGCGTTTAGCTACACGGTTCAACGCGCTATTCCGTCAGCGCGCGGGTGTGTCACTGCTCCGTCTCCACATCACTTGACCGCAGGGGCAACGGAATCTTTACCGTTTGTCCATCGTGTTCGCCTCGCGGCTGCCACTTAGGCCCCGGCTTACCCTGATCCGATTAGCGTTGATCAGGAACCCTTGGTCTTACGGCGAGGGGGTTTCCCGCCCCCTTTGTCGTTACTTATTCCTACATTTGCTTTTCCGCTGCCTCCAGCAGGGCTCGCGCCCCACCTTCTGCGGCCCGCGGAATGCTCCCCTACCGATGCCACTTATGTGGCATCCCACGGCTTCGGCAACGGACTTATGCCCGTGTATTATCCATGCGGGATCACTCGACTAGTGAGCTGTTACGCACTCTTCAAATGAATGGCTGCTTCCAAGCCAACATCCTAGCTGTCAATGCAATCCCACCTCGTTATTGGCTTCAACTCGGCCCGTATTTGGGGGCCTTGGCCGGTGGTCTGAGTTGTTCCTCTCTCGGACGTGGACCTTAGCACCCACGCCCTCACTCCCGGGATTCGTGCCGCGGCATTCGGAGTTTGTCAGGACTTGACAGGCGGTGAAGCCCTCGCATCCTATCAGTCGCTCTACCTCCGCGGCATAGTCCCGAGGCTGCACCTAAATGCATTTCGGGGAGTACGAGCTATCTCCAGGTTTGATTGGCCTTTCACTCCTACCCTCAGGTCATCCGAAAGCTTTTCAACGCTTACCGGTGCGGCCCTCCAGCGGGTGTTACCCCGCCTTCAGCCTGCCCAAGGGTAGATCACGCTGGTTTCGCGTCTGCCCCCGCCGACTATTCTCGCCATGTTCTGACTCGCTTTCGCTCCGGCTCCGCTCCTTCTGGAGCTTAGCCTCGCCGGCGACGGCAACTCGTAGGATCATTATGCAAAAGGCACGCCGTCACCACACTCAGTGGCTCCGACCGCTTGTAGGCGCATGATTTCAGGGTCTGTTTCACTCCTCTGTTCGAGGTTCTTTTCACCTTTCCCTCACGGTACTGGTTCGCTATCGGTCTCTCGGTAGTGTTTAGCCTTACGGGATGGTCCCCGCGGATTCGGCCAGGATTTCTCGTGTCCCGGCTTACTCAGGTGCCGTCTGGCGCCGGCAGCAGGTTTTCGCCTACGGGGCTTTCACCCTCTGCGGCGCGGCTTTCCAGCCGCTTCGGCTAACCTCTGCCGTACGCACCGGCGACGGTCCTACAACCCCGCGCGAGGCGTTGCCACCTCCGCGGTTTGGGCTCCTGCGCGTTCGCTCGCCGCTACTTGCGCAATCACTGGTTTGTTTTCTCTTCCTCCGGGTACTTAGATGTTTCAGTTCCCCGGGTTCGCCTCCATCTTCGATGGATGCCGGGCTCACGCCCGGCGGGTTGCCCCATTCGGAAATCCGCGGCTGTGCGGGTATTTGCCCCTCACCGCGGCTTATCGCAGCTTGTCACGTCCTTCTTCGCCTCCGAGAGCCTAGGCATCCTTCATGCGCCCTTCTCTCCTTTCCTTGTAACGTCATTTACACCGAAGATCCACTCAAGGCTTGGCCTCGCTCCCACCTGCTGTCAGGCAGGTGAAAAGTGAATTCGTTCTTTGTGTCATTTTTGTTATCTTGATTTGCTCGTGTCCGTCGGTACGCCTTTTTCGCGGCTCACCCCCTTTCAGGTGTGCGCCCGGCGACCGCCGGATCTCTGCTTCCATCATGTCAATGTGCTCCTTTTCGGTGGAGAATAACGGATTCGAACCGTTGACCCCCTGCTTGCAAAGCAGGTGCTCTAGCCAGCTGAGCTAATCCCCCGGTCAATAGACGGCTAAGAGTAGCAGGCCTTCCGCCGGCATAATCACAGGTCTGCCTTCCTTAAATCCTATGGTCGGATATCTTCACCTTTATGTCGTATCTTTCAGGTGTCCTGCCGGCCGGCGCCTGCCCCGTCGTTGGGCGGACGCGTCCAGAAAGGAGGTGTTCCAGCCGCACCTTCCGGTACGGCTACCTTGTTACGACTTAGCCCCAGTCACCGGTCTTACCTTAGGCCGCTCCTTGCGGTCACGGCCTTCAGGCACCCCCGGCTCCCATGGCTTGACGGGCGGTGTGTACAAGGCCCGGGAACGTATTCACCGCGCCATGGCTGATGCGCGATTACTAGCGAATCCAGCTTCACGGAGTCGGGTTGCAGACTCCGATCCGAACTGAGACAGGTTTTCGGGTTCCGCGCCCTGTCGCCAGGTGGCTTCCCTCTGTACCTGCCATTGTAACACGTGTGTCGCCCCGGACGTAAGGGCCGTGCTGATTTGACGTCATCCCCGCCTTCCTCGCAGCTTGCGCCGGCAGTCCCGACAGAGTCCTCTGCTTGACCAGTTAGCAACTGTCGGTAGGGGTTGCGCTCGTTATGGCACTTAAGCCGACACCTCACGGCACGAGCTGACGACAACCATGCAGCACCTCGCCGCAGACCATTGCTGGCTAACCTCCTTTCAAAAGTTATTCCTGCGGCGTTTGAGCCCGGGTAAGGTTCCTCGCGTATCATCGAATTAAACCACATGTTCCTCCGCTTGTGCGGGCCCCCGTCAATTCCTTTGAGTTTCACCGTTGCCGGCGTACTCCCCAGGTGGAATGCTTAACGCTTTCGCTGTGCCACCCAGCCTTCAATCAGGCCGGACAGCTAGCATTCATCGTTTACTGTGCGGACTACCAGGGTATCTAATCCTGTTCGATCCCCGCACTTTCGTGCCTCAGCGTCAGTTGAGCGCCGGCAGGCTGCCTTCGCAATCGGGGTTCTGCGTGATATCTATGCATTTCACCGCTACACCACGCATTCCGCCTGCTTCTCGCTCACTCAAGGCCGGCAGTTTCGACGGCAGGCCGGGGTTGAGCCCCGACATTTGACCGCCGACTTGCCAGCCCGCCTACGCACCCTTTAAACCCAATAAATCCGGATAACGCTCGCATCCTCCGTATTACCGCGGCTGCTGGCACGGAGTTAGCCGATGCTTTTTCTCCGGGTACTCTCCGCCAGGGCTCACGAGCCCCGACTTGCTCCCCGGCAAAAGAGGTTTACGACCCGTAGGGCCTTATTCCCTCACGCGACTTGGCTGGTTCAGGCTCTCGCCCATTGACCAATATTCCTCACTGCTGCCTCCCGTAGGAGTCTGGACCGTGTCTCAGTTCCAGTGTGGGGGACCTTCCTCTCAGAACCCCTACGCATCGTCGCCTCGGTGGGCCGTTACCCCGCCGACTAGCTAATGCGCCGCATGCCCATCCGTCTCCGGATCGCTCCTTTGACCTCCAAGAGATGCCTCCCGGAGGTGTCGTGGGGTATTAGGCGGGATTTCTCCCGGTTATCCCCCTGAGACGGGCAGGTTGCATACGTGTTACTCACCCGTGCGCCGGTCGCCGGCAGGTGAAGGCAAGCCTTCACCCCCGCTGCCCCTCGACTTGCATGTGTTAAGCCTGTCGCTAGCGTTCATCCTGAGCCAGGATCAAACTCTTCGTTGTTGATATCTTTTTCTTTCTTTTTCAAGAATTGTTGTTGCGGACTTTGCGCCCGGCCTTGCGGCTGGCGTTGATCCGGCCCGGCTTTCGTCGGGCACCATCGGTACGAACAGAAGATTCCGTGGCGGTGTGAACCGCTATGTTTTATTGGATTTTCAGAATTGACCAAGGTGTTCTGCCTTATGGCAGAAAGCTCTTGTACTACTCTTATCTTGTCTATTGTAAACCTTTCAATGTGCTATTCCGGGGCTCCCTTGCGGGAGCAGCGAAAAACGTTGCAAAATTACAAGCTTTATTTGAAACCCGCAAATTTTTCGCGATATTTTTTCAACTTTTTTTTCGGAAGCTCCGAGGTTCATCGGCCCTCGCTGGACCGCTCTCGCCTTGGCGGGACCTCCGTCCCAAAAGCGAGTGCAAAGTTACACCTTTCCCCCATTCCCTCCAAACATTTTCCCGAAAAAGTTCACCAAAACTATGTTTTCAAGCATATATTTAACATCCGTTTGCAATTAACAAAATTGCATCACCTCGACCATTTTCGCGCAACATTCTGTAAATACAGGAGATAAGGTAAAATCAAAAAAAACGCCCCCTCCGACGCTACGAAGCCGATAAAACTCAAAAAAAATCAGGTAAACCCGAATGAAAAATAGAATGCACTCCAGAAAACTTATAAAAGTATCACACCATTTTTTTATCGGCGGCCATGATGCAAACAGAAATATAACGGCCGTCTATTGCACCGCCTCACCGGATTTTGTAATTTTATGCTCACAAAATTCAAAAAAAGACAGCCCAACAATGACGGAAAAATCATCACACGCCAATACATCAGAACCACACTACGGGATTTTAGCCAGATTCATTTCAGCTGCAATAGCCGTTTTTGCCATCACAACCTCTCCCCTATCGGCCCACGGGCAGGCGATACGATTTGCCAACGAGGCTGCCGACACGGCACGAATCACCCGTATTCTTGTGGACGAATGCAAACAAAGGAACCCCGGCAATGTGGAACGGCTGGCACGTCAGTTCATCGGGACACCATATGCAGCCGGCACACTCGAACACTCTCCGGAGACGCTCACGATAAATCTTGACTCGCTCGACTGCACCACATTTGTGGAGACCGTGCTCGCACTGGCTTACACTGCGGCCGAAAACCGCCCTTCGTGGCGCGACTTCGCATACAATCTGCGACGGATGCGCTACCGCAACGGCGAAACCGACGGCTATGCATCGCGCCTGCACTATCCGAGCGCGTGGGTGGTGGACAATGTATCTCGCGGCAACCTGAAAGAACTGACGGGCGACTTGGCCGGTGTGCGCTACAATGTCAAGACCCTCGACTATATGAGCTCACACCGCGATAGCTATGCCGCACTTGCCGATTCGGCGAATTTCGTGGCTGCAAAACGTATGGAATCCGGATTCAGCAACCACCGCTACCCGGTGCTGAAAACTCCGCAGGTCAAAGAAAAGGTACTGTTGCCGGTGGCTAAAAGCGGTGACGTGGTCATGTTCACCACTTCTACGAAGGGACTTGACGTGAGCCACATGGGCATACTTTTCTTCGACGGAAAGAACTATCGGTTCATCCACGCATCACAAAAAGCCGGGAAAGTGATTGAAGAACCACTCACCCTTAGCGAATATCTCAAACGCCACCGCTCGGAGGGTATCCGCATCATCCGCCTCACACCCTACTGAGAAACATCAACAAAAAAATAACACCCCAGCCGCATAATGTGGCTGGGGTGTTATTTTTTTGCGGCTCTGACAGCTGGGCTGTCAGATTACGCGCGAGCCAAAGGCACGAATTTATTCGGGACGTTTGGTCTTTTTGCCATAACCGTAAACGGCAGCTGCGCCGAGTTCCTCTTCGATGCGGAGGAGCTGGTTGTACTTGGCCATACGGTCGGAACGCGAAGCGGAACCGGTCTTGATCTGTCCGGCGTTGGTGGCAACAGCGATGTCGGCGATTGTGGCATCCTCTGTTTCACCCGAACGGTGAGAGATGACTGCGGTGTAGCCGTTGCGCTGTGCGAGTTCAACTGCACGGAGGGTTTCGGTGAGCGAACCGATCTGGTTAACCTTAACGAGGATCGAGTTGGCGCAGCCTTCTTCGATACCGCGTTTGAGGTATTTCACGTTGGTCACGAACAGGTCGTCGCCAACGAGCTGGCAACGGTCGCCGATGAGGTCGGTAAGAATCTTCCAGCCTTCCCAGTCGTTCTCGGCCATACCGTCCTCGATAGAGTCGATGGGGTATTTCTCAACGAGGTCCTTGAGGAATTCAGCCTGCTGCTGCGATGTGAGCTTGGGAGCGTTGGCACCCTGTTTCCAGGTGTAGTCGTAAACGCCATCCTTGTAGAACTCCGACGAAGCGCAGTCCAGACCGATGGTAACGTCCTTGCCGGGTTTGTAGCCGGCGAGCTCGATAGCCTTGATGATAACCTGGAGGGCATCCTCTGTACCGTCGAGGTTGGGAGCGAAACCACCTTCGTCACCTACAGCGGTGGAAAGATTGCGCTCCTTGAGAACTTTCTTGAGGTTGTGGAACACCTCTGTACCCATGCGGATGCCTTCGTGGAACGATGTGGCGCCGATAGGACGGATCATGAATTCCTGGAAGCAGATGGGGGCATCGGAGTGAGCACCGCCGTTGATGATGTTCATCATGGGAACGGGGAGCACGTAGGTGTTGCAGCCACCGATGTACTTGTAGAGGGGAAGGTCGAGGTAGTTGGCGGCAGCCTTAGCAACTGCAAGCGATACGCCGAGGATGGCGTTGGCGCCGAGGTTGCTCTTGGTGTCGGTGCCGTCGAGTTCGAGCATCTTCTCGTCGATGGCGATCTGATCGAGGGCGCTCATGCCCTTGAGGGCTTCGGCGATGGGGCCGTTTACGTTGGCCACTGCCTTGAGCACGCCTTTGCCCATGTAGCGGTTCTTATCACCGTCGCGGAGCTCGAGAGCCTCGTTAACGCCGGTGGAAGCGCCCGAAGGAACAGAAGCGCGACCGAAAGCGCCGCTTTCAAGAACTACATCAACTTCAACGGTGGGATTGCCACGCGAGTCGAGAACTTCACGACCGATAATTTTTTCAATTTTCATAATTAATGCTTTTAAAGCTTTTATATTGATAGTTTTAGATGTGTTGTCACAACATTTCGGGTGTCGCGTATGCACATGCTCAGACATTACACCGCGAACCTGAAACATTACGGATGCAAATTTACTAAAATTTCGGCATATTCGCGTTTTTAACATCTCAAAGTTTAGCTATTTAAAGCTAAAAAAATCGCATTAAGGCTAAATGAAAACAAGCAACCCCGCCACACGTGGCAGGGCTGCTTGTCTTTAATATAGCTGGGCGCCGGATATTATTCGGCTGCGGGAGCTTCGGTAGCGGGTGCTTCAGCGGCGGGAGCCTCTGTTGCAGGAGCCTCGGCTGCGGGAGCTGAAGCCTTGCGGCTGCGGCGCGTGCGTGTGGCTTTCTTGGCTTCCTTACCCTTGAGCATGTTTTCATTGTAGTCAACAAGCTCGATGAAGCAGGTCTTGGCGTTATCGCCCAGACGGTTGCCGGTCTTGAGGATACGGGTGTAGCCACCGGGACGGTCGGCGATTTTCTGCGAGATTTCGCGGAAAAGCTCTGTGACGGCCTCCTTGTTCTGAAGATAGGAGAAAACAAGGCGACGGTTGGCCATATTGTCGTTCTTCGCGCGGTTGATCAGCGGCTCGCAGTAAACACGGAGTGCCTTTGCCTTTGCCAGAGTGGTGAAGATTCTCTTATGCTTGATAAGAGAGATGGTCATGTTGGCGAGTAAGGCGTCGCGGTGAGCTTTCTTACGCGAAAGGTGATTGAAAGATTTATTGTGTCTCATCGTTGTTTTTTACTCTTTGTCTAATTTATACTTTGAAATATCCATTCCGAACGAGAGCCCGAGGTTAGCCAGAAGCTCGTCGAGCTCGGTAAGCGATTTCTTACCGAAGTTGCGGAATTTAAGGAGGTCAGTCTTGTTGAACACGACCAGTTCACCCAGTGTCTCCACCTCGGCGCTCTTGAGGCAGTTGAGGGCACGGACGGAGAGGTCCATGTCCACGAGCTTGGTCTTGAGCAGTTGGCGCATGTGAAGAGTCTCTTCATCGAATTCTTCTGTGCCTTCGTTGTCGGTGGTCTCGATGGTAATCTTCTCGTCGGAGAAGAGCATCAGGTGATAAATCAGAATCTTGGCGGCCTCTTTCATTGCCTCTTTGGGCATGATTGAGCCGTTGGTCGTAATCTCGATGACAAGCTTTTCGTAGTCGGTTTTCTGGTCAACGCGGAAGTTTTCTACAGCGTACTTCACATTCTTGATGGGCGTGTAGATGGAGTCGATGGCCAGAGTCTGGATATCCTGGATGTCCAGCTGGTTTTCATCGGCAGGCACCCATCCGCGACCCTTGTTGATGGTCACTTCGATAGTGAAACCCGCGTCGGGATCCAAATGACAGATGACTTCCTCGGGGTTGAGCACCTCGAAGCCCGTGAGGGCCTTGCCAATGTCACCGGCTTTGAACACCTCCTGACCCGACACCGTGATGGAAGCCTTTTCGGTTTCAACATCTTCGGCGATCTGCTTGAGGTCCACCTTCTTGAGATTGAGGATAATGTTTGTTACATCCTCTTTAACTCCGGGAATGGTATCAAATTCGTGCTTAACCCCGTCAATCTTGATGGCTGCGATGGCATAGCCCTCGAGCGAAGAAAGAAGAACGCGGCGCAAAGCGTTTCCGACAGTGATACCATAGCCGGGCTCCAAAGGCTTAAACTCAAACTTGCCGTAGAAGTTGTTAGCTTCTAACATCACAACTTTGTCAGGTTTTTGGAATGCTAAAATAGCCATGGATCTTAGTTTATTGATGATTATTTAGAATACAACTCGACGATAAGCTGCTCCTTGATATTTTCGGGGATGTCCTCGCGGGTGGGAACGTGCAGAAGCTTGCCGCTCTTTGCAGATTCGTCCCATTCGAGCCAGGGATATTTGCTGTGGTTGAAACCAGCGAGTGCATCAGCGATGACTTCGAGCGATTTCGATTTCTCACGCACGCCAACCACGTCGCCGGGCTGAACGGCATAAGAGGGAATGTTGACAACTGCGCCGTTGACAGTTACATGCTTGTGGAGCACGAGCTGACGGGCTGCTGCACGTGTGGGAGCGATACCCAGACGGTAAACAACGTTGTCGAGACGGCCTTCGAGAAGCTGCAGAAGGATCTCACCGGTGATACCCTTCATTGAGGAGGCTTTCTCGAAAAGGTTGCGGAACTGGCGCTCGAGTACACCGTAAGTGTACTTGGCTTTCTGTTTTTCACGGAGCTGTGTGCCGTACTCCGAAGTTTTGCGGCGACGGTTCTGACCGTGCTGGCCGGGGGGGAAGTTGCGGCGGCTCAGAATTTTATCTTCGCCGAAGATAGGTTCGCCGAATTTGCGTGCGATTTTGGTCTTGGGACCTGTATATCTTGCCATTTTTCGTTCTTGATAATTTGTGTTGGTTGATTTCTGCCCTTATGCCCTTGAGCGGCGTGGCTGCCGGCATCAAAATGCCTTGACGGCTACTGTGCCGCATTGCTGAGCGTGGCCCGGTAATGAATCCCCATTACGATCCGGACCGGAATCCGCGGACGCACCGGCAATCAAGCTGATGCTGACCTGTACGGAGGCCACGGCATTTCAGGCAGGTTATCTGAAAGAATTGCGAGTGAGTGCCTGAGGCATCCGTGCATCAGACGCGACGACGCTTGGGAGGACGGCAACCGTTGTGGGGAAGCGGAGTAACGTCGATAATCTCTGTCACCTCGATGCCCATGCCATGCACGGTGCGGATTGCTGATTCACGGCCGTTTCCGGGGCCCTTCACATAAGCCTTTACTTTACGCAGGCCGAGATCGTAGGCAACTTTGCCACAATCCTGGGCTGCCATCTGGGCTGCATAGGGGGTGTTCTTTTTGGAACCGCGGAAACCCATTTTGCCGGCGCTCGACCAGGAAATAACCTGACCCTCGCTGTTGGCTAAGCATACAATGATATTGTTGAAGGAGGAGTGAACGTGAAGCTGGCCGGCTGCGTCGACCTTGACGTTTCTCTTCTTAGCTGCGACTGTTTTCTTTGCCATATTGCTAAAGATGAATTTAATTGGAGGAGACTAAAATTATTTTGTAGCCTTCTTCTTGTTAGCGACTGTTTTCTTGCGGCCCTTGCGGGTGCGGGCGTTGTTCTTGGTGCTTTGACCGCGTACGGGCAGGCCGATACGGTGGCGGATGCCACGGTAGCAACCGATATCCATCAATCGCTTGATGTTGAGCTGCAGCTCACTGCGCAGGTCACCTTCAACTTTGTAGTTTTCCTGGATCACTTCACGAACCTTCGCGGCTTGTGCGTCGGTCCAGTCCTGTACCTTGATGTTGACATCAACGCCGGCTTTGTCCAGGATGGTCTTTGCGGCGCTTCGGCCGATGCCGAAGATATAGGTCAAGGCGATTTCGCCTCGTTTGTTCTGGGGGAGGTCAACTCCCACGATTCTTACTGCCATAAATGCTTTTTGTTATCTCTTATTTTTCTGCAAAAATAATAAATTTCAGGCACATATGAAAATTCCGGGCATCAGCCCCATGGACGGCAGATTTTCGGCCGCCGTCTATATCCTGACGGGAGATGCTGGATTTCAAGCCCTTAATCGTTATTATCCTTGACGCTGTTTGTTTTTAGGATTTTTCTTGTTGATCACATAGAGACGCCCCTTGCGGCGTACAATCTTGTCCTCAGGGGTGCGCTTCTTGATGGAGGCTCTTACTTTCATAAGGATAATATGGGTTTGGTGTTAATGGGGATTACGTTTTATTTGTAGCGGAAAGCGATACGACCCTTGCTGAGGTCGTAGGGCGACATCTCCACACGTACTTTGTCGCCGGGAAGAATCTTGATGTAGTGCATACGCATCTTACCGGAGATGTGAGCCGTGATTTCGTGACCGTTTTCCAGCTCCACGCGGAACATGGCGTTGGATAGCGACTCGACGATTGTGCCGTCCTGCTCTATAGCCGACTGTTTTGCCATATAATAAAAAGTGTTTTTATGAATCGGGTTGGGGAAAGAGTTGCCTTTCTTTCAAGGTCGGGGGGAATAAGCCGGACAGGCCGGCTCAGTCAATGCCGCGCGGGCAGGCTCAGATGAAGCGCTCACCAAGCACGTCCTTCACATAATCGAACGTGGTGAGCACATCAGCCTTGCCGTCGACAACGGCCACCGTATGCTCGTAATGGGCCGAGGGCTTGCGGTCGCGGGTGCGGCACGTCCAGCCGTCGGGCTCTATCACGATGTTGCGGCTTCCAAGATTTATCATCGGCTCGATGGCCAGACACATGCCGTTCTTGATGAGCGGGCCTGTGCCGCGGCGTCCGTAATTTGGCACCTCAGGATCTTCGTGCATCTTACGTCCGATGCCGTGGCCACACATCTCGCGCACCGAGTAGCCCCGGCGCTCGCAGAATGTCTGCACGGCGTTGGCAATGTCGCCGATGCGGTTGCCCTCCCGGCATGCCTCGATTCCGCGGTAGAGCGATTCCTTGGTGTCGCGCATGAGCTGCATGACTTTTTCGTCGACCTGGCCCACGGGGAACGTGTAGCACATGTCGCCGTTGAAGCCGTCGAGCTCTACCACTACATCCAGTCCGATGATATCGCCTTCACGGAGCGAGTAGCTCGAGGGGAAACCGTGCACCACAATCTCGTTGACCTCCATGCACACGGCACCGGGGAAGCCCCCGTAGCCGAGGCAGGCGGGACGGCCGCCATTGTCAAGGATGAATTCCTTTGCAACTGAATCGATCTTGTGGGTGGTGACTCCGGGCTGCACCCATTTTGCCATCTCGGCGAGCGTACGGCTCGTCAGATCGCAAGCTGCGCGCATTTTTTCAATTTCGTCCGGTGTCTTGAGATAAATCATTTTCAACCTTTCTGAAAGGGCTGCTCCGGAGGGCGGGAATCACCGCGCCTCCGGGCAACTCAATTCGTTTCTGTTTTATCAATAGGCGCTTCCTGTGGTGCGGCCCTTGATCTTGCCTTCTTTCATGAGGCCGTCGTAGTGGTGCATCATCAGGTGCGATTCAATCTGCTGGAGCGTGTCGAGCACTACACCAACCATAATGAGCAGCGATGTACCGCCGAAGAACTGGGCGAAGTTCTGGCTGATGCCGAAGCAGCGCGCGAATGCGGGCAGGATGGCAACGATGCCGAGGAACAACGACCCGGGCAGGGTGATGCGGCTCATGATCGAATCGAGATATTCGGCCGTTTTCTTGCCGGGTTTCACACCGGGGATGAAGCCGTTGTTGCGTTTCATCTCTTCGGCCATCTGGGTGGGACGCACCGTGATGGCGGTGTAGAAGTAGGTGAAGGCAACAATCATGATGAAATAAACAGCGTTATACCAGAACCCGTTGATATCGGAAAAAGTGGCGAAGAAGCCAGTGGAGCTTTCCGACGAGCCGAAGCCCGCAAGGGTGATGGGTATGAACATGATGGCCTGGGCGAAGATGATGGGCATCACGCCGGCGGCATTCACCTTCAGGGGGATGTACTGGCGTGCGCCGCCATACTGTTTGTTGCCAACGATGCGTTTCGCATACTGCACAGGCACCTTACGTGTGCCCTGCACAAGCAGAACAGCGCCGATGGTCACGGCGAACAGCAGACCGATCTCCACAAGGAACATGATCAGACCACCCTGGTTGCCGGTGGAACCCGGCAGACGGCTGGTGAACTCATAGAACAGCGCGATGGGGAGACGGGCGATGATACCCACGAGAATGATGAACGAGATACCGTTGCCGATACCGCGGTCGGTGATGCGCTCGCCAAGCCACATGATGAACATGGAGCCGGCTGCCAGGATGACGGTGAGGAACACCACCGTCCAGAAGCCCATCTCAACCGAGCCGCCTGCATTCACTACCTGAGCACGCAGGTTGTAAAGATAGGCAGGGCCCTGAACAAGGAGAATAAGGACGGTCAGATAGCGTGTGTACTGGTTCAGCTTCTGACGGCCGCTCTCGCCCTCACGCTGCATCTTCTGGAACGAAGGGAGCACCATGCCTGCAAGCTGGATCACGATGGAAGCAGTGATGTAAGGCATGATACCCAGCGCGAAGATGGAGGCCTGAGAGAAAGCTCCTCCCGAGAACATATCCAACAGCTGCATCAAGCCGCTGCGGTTGGTGAACGACGTGAGGGCGTCGAGGTCGTTGGGGTTGATGCCCGGAAGGACCACGTAGCAGCCCAGACGGTAGACCAGAACCAGCAGGACAGTGATGGTGAGTCGCTGACGCAGCTCCTGAATCGTCCAGATATTCTTTAATGTCTGAATAAATTTCATCGAATTACTTTACTTTGTTGATGGAGCCGCCGGCCTCAACAATGGCTTTTTCGGCGGTTGCGGAGAATGCATTGGCTTCAACTGCGAGCTTGGCGGAGAGGGTGCCGTTGCCGAGCACTTTCACCAGATCCTTCTTGCCCACCAGACCGGCGGCACGGAGTTCGTCCAGACCGATCTTCTCAAGCTTCTTGGCTTCGGCGAGCGCCTGAAGGTCGGAAAGGTTCACCACCTTGTACTCAACACGGTTGATGTTCTTGAAGCCCCATTTGGGGAGACGACGCTGCAAAGGCATCTGACCACCTTCAAAGCCGATTTTACGCGAATAGCCTGAGCGGGATTTTGCACCCTTGTGACCGCGGGTAGAAGTTCCGCCCTTGCCGGAGCCGGGACCGCGACCAATGCGTTTGGAATTGGATGTGGCGCCGACGGCAGGTTTCAAATTACTTAAGTCCATTTTATGGAGTATTGAAATTTTCTGTTAACAAATATGGATTATTGATTCTCGAGACGGGGATGTCACCGCAGGGGCGGCGTCCCGCTCAATCAGGCCTTGGTCACCTCAACCAGATGGTGAACGCGCTGAACCATGCCCATGATCGAGGGGTTATCCTCCTTGACAACGGTGTGGTTCATTTTTCTGAGGCCGAGGGCATCGAGCGTACGCTTCTGTACGGCGGGCGCGCCGATGCGGCTTTTTATCTGTTTGATTTTTATCTGTGCCATTTTTAAGAGCTTGTGAAGAGTGTGGAATTAACCGTTGAACACCTGGCTTACGGCAATGCCGCGGTTCTGTGCCACTTGGGCGGGCGAACGCATTTCGCCTAGAGCGGCGATGGTGGCTTTCACCAGGTTGTGGGGGTTCGACGAGCCCTTTGATTTGGCAAGCACGTCGGTGACGCCGACACTTTCAAGCACGGCACGCATAGCGCCACCGGCCTTTACACCGGTACCGTGCGAAGCGGGCTTGAGCAGAACCTGCGAACCGCCGAATTTGGCAGCCTGTTCGTGGGGGATGGTGCCTTTGTGCACCGGAACACGGATAAGGTTCTTCTTTGCGGCTTCAACGCCTTTTGCGATAGCGGCGGTTACTTCATTGGCTTTGCCAAGACCCCAGCCCACGATGCCGTCCTCGTTGCCAACAACAACAATGGCAGCAAAAGTGAAGGTGCGACCACCCTTGGTCACCTTGGTAACGCGGTTGATGGCCACCAGACGGTCCTTCAACTCGATGTCGTTGGTCGTTTTTACTCTGTTATTTTTATTTGCCATGATGATGTTTAGAATTTAAGTCCGCCTTCGCGTGCAGCGTCAGCCAATGATTTAACTCTGCCGTGGAAAAGATAACCGTTGCGGTCGAAAACCACCTGGGCCACGCCTGCTGCGAGAGCCTTCTCTGCGATGGCTTTGCCCACCTTGGCAGCGATTTCTGATTTGGTTCCTTCTTCAATGCCTTTGGAGGAGGCGGCAGCAAGGGTCTTGCCGGTCATGTCGTCGACAAGCTGCACGTAGATTTGCTTGTTGCTGCGGAACACGCTCATGCGGGGGCGTTCGGCAGTGCCCGAAATTTTGCCGCGGATGCGTGCCTTGATCTTATTTCTTCTTTCTTGCTTAGAGATCATGATAGTTTACTTTTTATTTGGCACCGGCCGTTTTACCAGACTTGCGGCGGATAACTTCGCCTACGAACTTGATACCTTTGCCCTTGTAGGGTTCGGGCTTGCGGAGCGAGCGGATCTTGGCGCAAACCTGGCCAAGGAGCTGCTTGTCGTCGCTTTCGAGGATGATCAGAGGGTTCTTGTTACGCTCCGATTTTGCCTCTACCTTGATTTCGGCGGGAAGCTTGATATAGATAGCGTGGGAGAAGCCCAGCGAAAGCTCAAGCACCTGTCCGGTGGCATTCGCGCGGTAACCCACACCTACCAACTCCATTTCTTTGCGGTAACCGGTCGACACGCCCACAACCATGTTGTGAACCAGCGCGCGATACAGACCGTGCTGTGCGCGGTGCTCGCGGTCGTCGGTGGGACGGAGGATATGGATGTGGCCATCCTCCACCTTTATCTCGAATTCAGGGTTAACAGCCTGTGTGAGCTGACCCTTGGGGCCCTTGACGGTAACTACGTTGTTTGCATCGACGTTTACGGTTACGCCTGCGGGAATCTCGATGGGAGCTTTACCTATTCTTGACATAATTGATTTCCTCCTTTAAGATTAATAAACGTAACACAAAACCTCACCGCCCACTTTCTCCTGAGCCGCCTTCTTGTTGGTCATCACGCCTTTCGATGTGGAAAGGATGGCGATGCCGAGGCCGTTGAGAACGCGGGGCATGTTTTTATAGCCGGTGTACTGGCGCAGACCGGGACGGCTGGCGCGGACGAGGCCCTTGATGGCGTTGACGCGGTCAACGGGATCATACTTGAGGGCAACTTTGATCACTCCGGCAGGATTCTCACCTTCTATAAACTTATAGTTAAGGATGTAGCCTTGTTCGAAGAGGATCTTCGTGATTTCCTTCTTGAGATTCGACGCCGGGATCTCAACAACGCGGTGCTGAGCCTTGATGGCGTTCCTCAGTCGGGTCAGATAATCTGCAATTGGATCTGTCATTTTGATTTGTTGGGGTTTTAAATTGATTGGAAACGGATTCCAACAATATTTAAATAACTCACTGATTTTAATTAATTTCACTCTCGGGCACGCGGCCTGCTGGTTGCCTCCCGGGGGTTCCCCGCAGATTGGGGCTTACCCGGCGGACCGGGGCTTGGCACGCAGCCTTTTGCTCGGGCATCCCGCCCGGCAACGAGCCTTGGTTGCTGTTGGTTGCCCTGCGGATCACCAGCTTGCCTTCTTCACGCCGGGGATGAGCCCTGCAGACGCCATTTCGCGGAACTGGATACGCGAGATGCCGAACTGACGCATGAAACCTTTCGGACGGCCGGTAATGGAGCAGCGATTGTGCAGGCGTACGCTCGAAGCATTCTTGGGCAGCAGCTGCAGACCCTCGTAGTCGCCGGCTTCCTTCAGGGCAGCCTTCTTGGCGGCATACTTGGCAACGAGCTTGGCGCGCTTCACTTCGCGGGCTTTCATTGATTCTTTTGCCATGTCGATGTTTTAAGTTAATAAAATAAATGAATAACACTCTGAATCACACCACCTTGTGCCAGCCTTTGATTAAAGGCTGCCCGATGGTGCAACTGCTGCGGGGCATGTAGTTGTGGTTCAGACCATTCTGCAGTCCCCACAAAATTTCGTGCAAAGATAAGAATTTATTTCGTAACCGCCCAACAAACAGCACTCAATAATTTCTTAAATTTATTTAACGTATCCGTCCGAAAAAAGCCGACTTGATTTTAGATTTTCAAGTCGGCATTAGCTTTTATAGTTGCAGGGTAAGAGTTTGGAGAGCTCTGTCTCGTCCATGTCGGGCCTGATTATTTCGAGCGTATCATTTAGCCATTGACGTGGATTGATGCCGAGATTCTCGCATGAGACTATGAATGTGTAGAAGATTGCGTTGTCTTCGGCTCCACGGTCATTCTGACTGAAGAGGTAGTTCTTGCGGCCGAGCACTGAGAGGGCCGCTGCCCCTGTTCGACGGGGTTGCTGTCAATAAGATAATGGCCTTCTTCGGTGTAACGCATCACGCGCGGCCACAGAGACAGGGCATATTTGATTGCGACGGCAAGGGGCTCCTTGGGGGTGCAAGTCATGTATGCGGTTCGCATCCATGCCTCGATACCGTTGAGTATGGGCACGGCGAGACGTTGGCGTTCCGCGCGGATTTCATCCGACGTAGCTCCCGCTGCCTTGAGATTCTCTTCTAGCGTATATAGTGTGGCGATGTATTTGACGGCTTCTGCGGCCAGAGGGTTGGATTTCTGTGCGTCGACAAATTTTCGGCGTATGTGAGCCATGCACGCCAGGACAGTTATCCCGGGTACATTCTCAAATTCGTTGTATACTTTATAGCCATCGTTCTGTATCACTCCCTGATAGCCACGCAGCTGTGTGCGTGGTATTTCACCGCCGCGGCTGCCCTTGTGATAGTAGAAGTAGGAGCCTCGGGGATGAGGGCTTACGTCGCGGAACTGCCAGGCGTATCCTTTGCGGCAGGCCTGTCCTTTGCGGTCGGCTATGTTCCACGGCACCTCATCTACCTGCACATACCCGCCGGCCATCACCGCCTCGCGCTGGCTTTCGTACAACGGATAAAGCACGTTGGCCGTGGCATGTATCCAGTCGTTTACGGTCGAGGTCGGCAGCTTCAGACCAAACCCGGCGAACATCTTGACTTGACGATACTCGGGCAGATGGTGGTTGAACTTGTTGTCGATAAGCGTGGCCAGCAGATCGGCACCGACATGTCCGCCGCCGATGATGCTGCGGGGACCTTTGGCCTGAAGGATTTCCGGCGATGGAGCGTCTTTGTCACTTTTGCGTCGCAGTATCGGGGTTATGGTCTTTACTACCCACAAGCGCTGCGGCTGCAGATGCAGAACGTTGGTCTCGTCCTGCCCGATGACATCATAGTCGTTAAGGTCGATGCCGTCGGGATAAACGGTCTTTGTCTCTCTACCGGCAGACCGTATGTGTTGTATTTCTCAGGACGCTTGCCTCTGCCTTGCGACTGGGCCTTAGCCTCAGCACGGCGTTTATCCGCAGCCTCGTCAACATCTCTGGATGCCTTCTCAAGTCCCTTTTTCGCTGCAAGTACCGCCTGCTCATCAACATCATCGAAGAGCGAGGGGCCTTCATATTTTACAGCCCTGTCTTTGAGCGAACCGCCGAAAGCTCGACGCTGCAACTGCTCGATGAGCCGGGCCTGACTGATGATAATCTCATGGCAGGCCTCGATTGTATCGGGTAGTTCAAACGTCTTTTTCATATCGTTAAATTACTATTTTTTTTAGTGATATGAGCAAGCTTTTTGGGCTACTTTTTTATCCTTTTTCATACCTGTGCCGACGGGCGACTTTGGGAGAGATGCCTTCCATCAGAAGCACAAGCTCTGACCACCTCATGCTGCGGAACCCAACGCCCTGACGCAGAAAAAATGCGTGGATGAAAACGTCCCCTCTTCAAGACGTTTGTAGTAGACCACATAGCCGCCATGCTCCCAATGCAGAATCTTCATCACCTGTCGCGACTTGCCAACAAATATATAGACATCACCATTTGACGGATCAAGTCCAACCATCCTGACCTGACCGCTCAGACAGTTAACACCCATGCGCATGTCCGTCGGATGCTGCGCCATTACTATACGATTGTTTTCGTTCAAATTAAACATAGCGTTTTTGATTGCAAAGTTCGCAACCAAAAACGCTTTGATAAAGTCGTCCTATTTCGGACGGATACTATTTAACAATTTTATCTGAACCATCAGTCCACGAAAAAAAGGCTGCCACGCACGGATGCGCGGCAGTCTTTTTTTCATTCAGAAAGCAAGTGGCCCGCGGGCTTACTTGTTCTTGAAGGGAAGACCAAACTGTTTGAGCAGAGCAAAGCCTTCTTCGTCGGTGTTGGCCGTTGTCACGAAGGTGATGTTCATACCTGTGAGTTTGTTGATGGTGTCGATGTTGATTTCCGGGAAGATGATCTGCTCGGTGATGCCGAGGGTGTAGTTACCGCGGCCGTCGAGCTTGCCTTCGATACCCTTGAAGTCGCGGATACGGGGCAGAGCCACACGGATCAGACGCTCCAGGAACTCATACATGCGCTCGCGGCGCAGTGTGACGCGTGCACCGATTGGCATTTTTTTGCGCACCTTGAAGTTGGAGATATCCTTCTTCGACAGGGTGGGCACAGCCTTCTGGCCGGTGATGGCGGTGAGCTCGTTGATGGCTGTCTCGATGATCTTCTTGTCCTGGGTTGCGTCGCCGAGACCTTCGTTGATAACGATTTTCTTCAGGCGGGGCACCTGCATGACTGTGGTGTAGTTGAACTCCTTGGTCAGTGCGGGGACGATTTTCTCGTCGTATTGCTTTTTAAGAGTTGTGCTGCTCATTATTTGATCTCCTCTCCTGATTTTTTAGCGTAACGAACTTTCGCGCCGTCCTCGTTGAAACGGATGCCCACACGGGTGGGTTTGCCGCTCTTGGGGTCGATGAGCGCGAGATTAGAGATGTTGATGGGAGCCTCCATCTTCACAATGCCGCCCTGGGGATGCTTGGCGGTGGGTTTCGTGCTCTTCGACACGATGTTGATACCCTCTACGATGGCGCGGTTCTTGTCTGCCTGAATCGACAGCACACGGCCCTGACGGCCCTTGTCCTCGCCGGCGAGAACGTAAACGGTATCTCCCTTTTTGATATATGTTTTGCTCATTGGGATTTTCTCTGTGTTTACGGTTGTTGCTGTAATGTGTTAGAGCACCTCGGGGGCAAGCGACACGATTCATGTTGGTGGCGCGGAGTTCGCGGGCCACCGGGCCGAAAATACGGGTGCCGCGGAGTTCGCCGGCGTTGTTAAGCAGCACGCAGGCGTTGTCGTCGAAGCGGATATACGAGCCGTCGGGACGGCGGATTTCCTTCTTGGTGCGCACGACAACTGCCTTCGATACAGTGCCTTTCTTTACGTCCGACGAGGGGATTACACTCTTCACCGTAACTACGATGATGTCGCCCACAGAGGCGTAGCGGCGACCGGTGCCACCCAGCACGTGGATGCACAGTGCCTCTTTTGCTCCGCTGTTGTCTGCAACGGTTAAACGTGATTCGGTCTGTATCATTGTTACTTAACTTTTTCGATGATTTCTACTAAGCGCCATCTCTTGGTCTTTGACAGAGGGCGGGTTTCCATCAGGCGAACGGTGTCGCCCACTTCGCACTCGTTCTTTTCGTCGTGTGCGTGGAATTTCTTCGTCTTGTTCACGAACTTGCCGTAGATGGGGTGTTTTTCCTTCCACTTCACTGTTACAGTGATGGTCTTGTCACCCTTGTTGCTCGAAACAACCCCAATACGCTCTTTGCGGAGATTTCTTTTTTCTTCCATGATTTTGTTTGGACGGGTTTGAGGTTATTATTTATTGTTGAGTTCGCGGGCGCGGAGCTCGGTCTTAACGCGGGCGATCATTTTGCGGTCAAGTGTAATCTTGGCAGGATTGTCGAGGGGCGATACCGCATGGTTGGCCTTTTGCTGGAGATAGTCCTTCTCCATCTGTGCGAGGCGCTCCTTGAGGTCGGCCGTCGACATCTCTTTGATTTCTTCTTTCTTCATAGCTTCTGGTCAATTACACGTTGAGACTGGGATCATAATCGCGGCTTACCACAAACTTGGTGGTGACGGGGAGCTTCTGAGCGCCAAGGCGGAGAGCCTCCTTTGCTACATCGAACGGAACACCGTCGATTTCAATGATCATGCGGCCGGGGGTCACGGATGCCACGAAACCTTCGGGGTTACCTTTACCTTTACCCATACGCACATCCAAAGGCTTCTTTGTGATGGGCTTGTCGGGGAAGATGCGGATCCAGAGCTGTCCCTGGCGTTGCATATAACGGGTCACAGCGACACGGGCTGCTTCGATCTGACGTCCGGTGATCCATTTTGTCTCAAGGGTCTTGATGCCGAACGAACCGAATGCGAGCTGATTGCCGCGCTGGGCGTTGCCCTTTGCACGGCCCTTCTGGACTCTGCGAAATTTTGTTTTTTTCGGTTGTAACATTTCTGAAAGATGTTAATCGATTTTTGATTTGAGTAGTTAGCTCGGTGTTTGCATGCTGGCATCTGGGAACCGGGTGCGCAATGGCCTGGGAGTGTCCTTGAGGAAGGGTTGGGCGGACACCGGGCCGCTGGTGCATCGGGGCAACGTCTGAGGGATGGTTAACGAGGCCGTCCCCCGTCGGTTGGCCGCCGGCCGGGCTCCAACCCCAGGGAAGGAACCCACAGCTGCCGGTTGCAAACGTTTTTTATTTTGGGGTTGCTTGCTTCCGGGAAAGCCGGAAGTCAAGCATGTCAGAATCACTGACGGGGTGCGCGGGGCTTGCGGAAGCCGCCACGGCGTTCGCGGCCGCCACGTTCGCCGTTGCCTGCGGGACGGTTGTCCTTGGCGGCAGCGGTGAAGTTGGGGGCAAGATCGCGCTTGCCGTAAACCTCGCCACGGCAGATCCAGACCTTCACGCCGATCACACCGACCTTGGTGTGAGCCTCAACCAGTGCGTAGTCGATGTCGGCACGCAGGGTGTGGAGCGGTGTACGGCCTTCCTTGAACATTTCGGAGCGGGCCATTTCGGCGCCGTTCAGACGGCCCGAAACCTGAACCTTGATACCCTCGGCACCCGAGCGCATTGTTGCAGCCACGGCCATCTTCACGGCACGGCGGTAAGCCACCTTGCCTTCGATCTGGCGGGCGATGTTGC